>ERZ772957.2-NODE-2-length-269567-cov-7.381263_pt1 | contig 269567 bp, 250 predicted proteins | sample MGYA00580682_ERZ772957 | MGnify/ENA primary metagenome ERZ772957 (study PRJEB29015, sample SAMEA2737921) | human oral metagenome | biome: human oral; feature: human-associated habitat; material: dental | place: China | collected 2025 ... | reverse complement strand
ATGTTGCGGATTTAGACCGCTCTTCTTTATAATCTCATCAATAATATTTTTATTTACAAACTCTGTAAACGCTCTCCCATTTTTATATATATCGAAGTATGTATGACCTACCCATTCCTTTGAATCAGTCATTTGTTCACCAATAATAATTTTATTTTCCTTCATTTCATTTACAAAATTTTCATAGAACTTTTCCGGACTCAATTACACTCCCCCTATGAATGAAATAAAGGTATATCCTCTTAATACCACGCACGCATTCCTTTTTCCGGTATCTTTCCTGAACGAATTTCTTCATCAATTCCACTTACAGCATGATCTCCGAAAAAGCAACCATGCTCAGATTCTTTTACCAACTCTTCTAAATCCGTTTCGCCTCTTTCTCGCTTCCCTTCATTTATAGCATTTATAAGGATATTGATTTCTTCAGGCGAAATATCGTACTCAAAATCGTCTTCTGCCAACTCTGTAATCTCAAATAACTGATTATCAAGATCAACAGTAATCTCTCCCGGAGATTTTGATCGATTATCATTGGGATAATACCGATAAACTAATATATTTCCGCTTCGCTTAACTAATATAAAAGTTACCATTATCATCACCTCGTCTGCCAATGGCTATTCTCATTGGTTAATGAACAGCCTACTCCCAAATCGTATGTTGTGTATATACTTCAAAACGACGCTCCCTATGATCACCGGCAAAGTTCACGTCTATGGTATATCGATTCCACAGTCCGTACGGATGAGTTTGCATTTTAAGGGAAAAGTATTTGTTTCCTTTATTTTCCTCATAGCTAACAAGGGAAAGTGAAAAAATATCCCTCATATCTTTTTTCTTCAACTCGTCGAGAGATAGGCTCGCAATATATCTGTCGTCTATTTTTACTCTATCAAACATCGCATCTCTTGATGATATACCGAAGCGTGTAATAACACAGTCTTTAACACGCCCCTCATCTTCACGAGCCGGCGTCAAGTTCACATATCCGCACGAATTCCCGTCTTTAACAAGCCCTACTGTCTCGCCATAGTAAAAGTGGTCATTTCTCCTGTTTTTAATAATATCGTTTTCTGTCTTTCCTGAAAAGGAAAATCCTTCATCAAGCAAATCTTGTGCCGTCGTTTGTCCGACTACAAGATTATATCCGTCTACCTGAACAACCGGAGCTTTCACGGGAAGTCCCGTTATATTCAACACTAAGGAGCAGACAAAGGCGGACATAAAAATCATGCCCTTCACGGCATTGGCAGCTGCCGACAAGGTAAGGTTATATGCCCACTTTCCCTTAGAGGGAAGCACCATATCTAAGATGATAGACCCCAAGCCTATGACCATTCTCAGGCCTACGACAATGGCAAACTCCGCATATGTCCAGAACAGTACCTTATCATTCGTAAAATACTTGTCCGAGAAAATAAAATATACGAAAATACTCGCAACCAATATCCCGACGATATAGACATTGACTTCATTTAACGCAGCTCTGTCCGTAACATCTTCATATACATCACTGCCTCGCCCTTTTATGGCATGCCCTACTTTATACATCCACTTAGGCACGTCACGACCCTCTCGAACGGCTACAACAAGACGAATATACAAAAACACGGTAAAAGATAAAGTAAGGCCGGCTATTATAAAAAATCCCAGACTCGAAAGAAAAAAGTTTATAATACTCACCTCAACTTTAACTATTTACCCTGTTATTTAAGACATGACAAAAACGCTATCGCTTCCTTACCGGCAAGGCGACTGCCTCAGTCGTAGAAAGCATCCACTCCTCTATTGCCTACGGCTCTGACTCGTGGGCTTTCCTGACATGGGCGGTCCCTGTTGCTGTTGCGGTCGCTATCGCTCCCTTACCGGCAAGGCGACTGCCTCAGTCGTAGACGGCTACCAATCATGCTTCGCCTTCGGCTTGCATTCTTGGGCCGTCCTGACATGGGCAGTCCCAGTTGCTGTTGCGGTCGCTATCGCTTCCTTACCAGCAAGGCGACTGCCTCAATATGATGGGTTTGGGGGAACATGTCGACAGGTTGGACTTTTTTAGTTTCGTAGCCTCTCGTTTTCATGTATGCCAAGTCTCTCGCCAAGGTCGCCGGGTTGCACGACACGTAGACGACGCGTTTCGGTCTGACGCTTGCAATGGCATTCAGAACTTTTTCCTCACAACCCGCTCTGGGCGGATCGATGACGATGACATCGGGTTTAACCCCGCTTCTCAAAAGTTCGGGAAGTTTGTATGCCGCATCGCCGCACATGAAGTGAGCGTTTTTCACGCCGTTGTCCTTTGCATTTTTTACGGCGTCGCGAATGGCCGGTTCGACGATTTCAATACCGTAGGCAAACTTGGCTCTTTTAGCTAAAAAGAGGGTAATGGTTCCTGTGCCGCAATATACGTCCACTACCGTTTCGTTACCTTTAAGGTCTGCATAGGACAGAGCCGTATCGTAGAGTTTTTGGGCCTGTTCGCTGTTTACCTGAAAGAAGGATTGAGCCGATATTCTGAAACTCAAGTCACCGATGGAGTCGGAAATAGTCGGACTTCCGTAAATGACCTTCGTCTTATTTCCCAAGATGACATTCGTATGGCGAGAATTAATGTTCTGAATGACGCTCGTCAGCCCCGGCACATCTTTGCGCAGCATTTGCACAAGTTCTTTCATATGCGGCACCATGGGTACGGCCGTGACAATACAAACCATGATCTCACCCGAATGAACGCCGGTTCTCCCCATAATATGACGGACAATTCCCGTCCCTTTGTCTTCGTCATAGGCGGGAATTTTATATTCCTTCATCCACTGCCGAACGACGGGAATAATTTCGTTATTGCCCCCTTTTTGAATGGGACAGGCATCAATGTCGATAATGCGATGCGATTTTTCGGCAAAACAGCCTATGTGAAGGCTTTTTTTATCGCCCCCCGCAGGTAGCTGCATCTTATTGCGATAGGCCCACGGGTCATCGGCTCCCAGCGTCGGCAAGACGGGAACATCTTTTAACTTGCCGATCCGTTCAACCGCATCCTGTACTTGTTGCCGTTTTTCCGCCAATTGTCCTTCGTACGACAGATGCTGTAACTGACAGCCGCCACATTCGTCATAAACACTGCAAGGCGGTTTTACCCTGTGTTCCGACGGCTTTTGCACCTTCTCTAAACGCCCCGTCGCATATTGTTTCTTTACAAAGGTAATCCGTGCCGTCACCGTTTCTCCCGGCAAGGCTCCATCTATAAAAACCGTAAAGTTTTCTACTCGTCCCACGCCCTCACCGTTTGACCCGAGCCGCAAAATATCAATGGTATATGTTTTTCCCTTTTCTACAGGAACTTTAAATTTTTCCGCCATAACTACTCCCGTTTACCTGTCTATTATATCGGCAACAACCGCTTCTTTTTCTGTAGGCTCTGTTTCTTCTATCTGAAAAGCGGCTCGAATCCGTTCTTCATATGCAGCCGTATCCGCCCCCTCACCCCCGTATAGGGTGCATAAGAGATCGCCTGCTTCCACCTTATCATATACTTCTTTATGCAAGGCGAGACCTGTATACAAGTTGATAACATCATCCTTGTGAGCCCTACCGGCACCCGTTTCCATGGCGATCTCACCCAAGGCTCTGCCGTCTACATGCACGATAAAACCGTTCTTTTCAGCTCGTATGTCTCTTGCATTTACTCTTTTTGTCAGAGGACGCACGCCTATAAAGGACGTATCTCCCCCTTGTGCTTCTAAAAACTCCTTAAATTTTTGAAGGCCCGACCCGTCGTCGATGTGTTCTTGTAAAACCGTCCGACCTTCTTCGGCTGTAGCAACGAGTCCCGCCGACTTCAGCATATAGGCACCGACAGTAAGAACCACTTCTTTCAGCCTTTTGCCCCCTCTGCCGGAAAGAACGTCTACGGCTTCATCGACTTCCAAGCTGTTGCCGATGCTCATGCCTAACGGCGCATTCATGGATGTCAGGACAGCCGTCGTAGGTTTTCCTGCCGCCACGCCGATATCCACCATAGCCCGCGCCAATTCAAAGGCCCGTTCCTTCGTTTTCATAAAAGCTCCGTCGCCGTATTTTACATCCAGGACAATAGCATCCGCTCCGCCGGCAAGCTTCTTACTCATAACGGAGCTTGCAATAAGCGGTATACTTTCTACTGTTCCCGTTGCATCTCGCAAGGCATACAAAAGCTTATCGGCCGACGCCAATTCTCCAGACTGACCGATGACGGCCAAGCCGATGTGATTGACTTGATTGAAGAACTCCTCTTTCGACAAGGTAATGCGAAATCCCGGCACGGATTCAAGTTTATCCAAGGTACCGCCCGTAAAACCCAGACCGCGGCCGCTCATTTTTGCAACTTTCACACCTGCCGCCGCAACAAGCGGAGCCACGATGAGTGTCGTCGTATCGGCAATACCGCCCGTACTGTGCTTGTCTACCGTAACGCCGTCAATAGCCGATAAGTCGACGACTTCTCCCGAATCTCGCATAGCCGTCGTAAGGGCCGCCGTTTCTTTTTCATGCATGCCCTTCAGGTACACGGCCATAAGCCACGCCGCCGCCTGATAGTCTGCAACCCGGCCCTGTGTATAGTCTTCTATAAATTTTTTAATTCGAGACGCACTCTGCTCCTTGCCGTCCCGTTTTTCTTCTATAAAGTCGACAGGCCACATAGTCCGTCCCTCCTCCAGTTACTATTTCAATTCATTCAAAAAAGAAGTGCCGAAGGGCAACTTGCCTGCATCAAAGTTATCCATAATCGTTTGACCCAAGTCGGCAAAGGTCTTGCGCGTTCCCAAATCCCTACTTTCCGTAAGGCCCGGACTGTATGCAACGAGAGGCACCTCTTCTCGCGTATGGTCCGTACCCGACATAGTCGGATCGTTACCGTGGTCGGACGTAATCATCAAGAGTTCGTCATCTTGCAACAAAGGCAATAGTTCGCCTAACATGGCATCGAAGTCTTCCAGGCACTGTGCATATCCTTGTGCGTTGCGCCGATGACCGTACATGCTGTCGAAGTCGACAAAGTTAGCCATAAGCAAACCTTCCTTGTCTCGATGTCTTTTCAATTCGCGAATAAGAAAATCCATATCTTCCCGATTATTTGCCGTATGATGGCTTTCCGTAAGGTCAATATGAGCATAAATATCACCGATTTTACCGACGCCGATGACCTCATATCCCTTTTCTTTCAAGTAGGAAAAAGCCATTTTCCGCTCCGGCAGACGACTGTAATCCTGACGGTCTCCCGTACGCACGAAATTTTCCGGTTCTCCCACAAAGGGACGGGCAATAACACGGCCCACCTCGTACGGCCCTACGCACACTTCCTTACGTGTCACTTCGCAAATACGGTAGAGTTCTTCCAGGGGAATGACATCCGTATGAGCCGCAATCTGAAAGACACTGTCTGCCGATGTATAGACAATGGGCTTTTTCGTCTGTATATGTTCAGGACCGAGGCGAGCAATAATTTCCGTTCCCGACGCCACTTCGTTACCGAGCCATCCATGGCCCGTTTTTTTCGTAAACGTATCCAGTAAATCTTGCGGGAAGGCGTCGTAAAAGACGGGAAAAGGATTTTCTACGGGATTTCCCATAAATTCCCAGTGGCCGCTCGTCGTATCCTTGCCGTTGGAGATTTCTCTCATACGTCCGTACGAACCGACGATTTTCACGCCTTCGGGATGAATGTGTGTCGCCTTTTCCCAACCGAGGCGGCGCAGATTCGGTATCTTAAGACCACCCGGTACGGCTTCATCAATATGCTTTAACGTATCGGCCCCTTCATCCCCGAAGCGTTCGGCATCGGGAGCTCCGCCGACACCGACACTGTCCGTTACGATGACAATTATTCTTTTAAAACGTTTCATAATGTCCCCCTGCCCGCTTATTTTCCGAGCATGTACTTACGAGCCTTGAAGAAGCAGGCAATGGTCTTCGAGTCGACGATTTCATTATTGTCGATCATCTTTTCCACTTCTTCAGGCGTGTAATATTCAATATTCATAAATTCATCTTCATCCAAATGCTGAGTCCCTTTTTTCAGATTCCGTGCCATATATAAGTAGAGACATTCATCCGAAAAACCCGGTGACGTATAAACATGTCCCAAAGGAATAAGCTCACCTGTAACGCCCGCTTCTTCTTCCAGCTCACGAGCTGCACAATGCAAAGGATTTTCTTCCTTACTGTCTATTTTCCCCGCCGGAATTTCCAAGAGTACCTCATCCGGTGCATACCGATACTGGCGCACGAGAATGATCTTTCCCTCCGGCGTAATCGGCAAAATGGCACAAGCCCCTTTGTGACGTACCACTTCTCGCGTCGAAGTCTGATCTGTATCGTTAATACGTACTGTATCCAAAGTCAGATGCAATACATGTCCTTTAAAAATATCTTGACTGTCTATCATTTTTTCCGTACTGATACTCATGTGTATCCTCCTTTACAATACAAAAAAGGCACCACACTGTTATTATACAGTAGAGTGCCTCTTTCCGCTAACTTATTTACCTGTACTGCCGATGCCGCCCGTCCGCATTCCCGATGCGGCGTCTTCATCGACCGTTAAGTATTTCATAAAAATCCCCTGACCGATACGATCACCCTTTTCAACCGTATAGGGCGTATCACCCGTGTTGTAGTAGGCAATCATAATATGCCCTTCATTGTCGGGGTTATTATAGTAATCGCTATCCACAATGCCCGTGCTGTTAGCGAGCATGAGACCTTTTTTAAAGGCCAAGGATGAGCGAATAAAGACGGACAGATATTCGTCATCGCCCATATAGGCCTTAAGACCCGTAGGAACGACGGTTACGGCATGAGGTGCCAAGACCATCGTTTCTGCCGCTTCCAAATCATAGCCCGCACTTTTAGCCGTCTTCCGGGACGGTATGTGGATACCTTGTCCGGCATAAGCCGAAACGATTTCAAATCCGCGCTGTCTCATCATTATCTCCGATGACCGTCTCTGTGACCGCGATTGCCTCTGTCGCCGCGATCACGACTCTTGAAGTCGCCGTCTTCGCCCGTCAATACGACCTTACGGGACAGGTTAATGCGTCCCTGACTGTCGATTTCCACGCATTTAACGACAATTTCATCGCCTACGTTGACAACGTCTTCTACCTTTTCCACCCGTTCCGTCGCAAGCTGGGAAATATGAACCAAGCCTTCTTTACCGGGCAGAACTTCTACAAAGGCACCGAAGGCCATAAGGCGCGTAACCTTGCCGACATACGTTTCGCCGACTTCTACGTCCTTCGTCAGATTTTCAATCCATTCCTTGGCCTTAGCGCCGCCTTCTCCGTCTACGGAAGCGATGTATACGAGGCCCGTGTCGTCAATGTCGATTTTGGCACCCGTTTCTTCCGTAATCTGTTTAATCATCTTGCCGCCCGGCCCGATGATATCACGAATCTTGTCGGGATGTACCTGCATGGTAATAATACGCGGTGCATAGGGAGATAATTCCTTACGCGGTGCGTCGAGGACCGCCAACATCTTATCCATAATATGAAGGCGTCCTTCATGAGCCTGTTTCAAAGCCGTATCAAGGATTTCACGACTGAGGCCTTTGATTTTAATATCCATTTGAATAGCCGTAACGCCCTTTGTCGTGCCGGCTACCTTGAAGTCCATATCACCCAAAGCATCTTCCATGCCTTGAATATCCGTCAAAATCGTAAAGTCGTCATCCTTCGTTACAAGCCCCATAGCTACGCCCGAAACGGGAGCCTTAATGGGAACGCCCGCATCCATAAGCGCCAACGTACTGCCGCAAACGCTGCCCATAGAGCTGGAACCGTTGGATTCGAGAACTTCCGACACGACGCGAATAGCGTACGGGAACTCTTCTTCCGACGGCATCACCTGAGTAAGAGCCCGTTCGGCCAACTTACCGTGACCTATTTCACGACGACCCGGACCGCGGGAAGAACGAGTTTCACCGACGCTGAAGGACGGGAAGTTGTAATGGTGCATGTAACGGCGTTCCGTTTCCGTACCGACACCGTCGATATGCTGAGCTTCCGACAAGGGTGCCAAGGTAGCAAAACTCAGAATCTGTGTTTGTCCGCGCGTAAACAGACCCGTGCCGTGAGTACGCTTGAAGAGTCCTACTTCACATGATACGGGGCGAACTTCGTTAACCTTACGGCCGTCGGGACGAATCTTGTCGACAGCAATCATGTGACGAACGATTTCTTTAATCATCTTCTGTGTAATCGTTGCCACATCGGCCTGATTATCCGGATAAATGTCGGCAAAGTGTTCGTAAATATCCGCTTCAACGGCATTCATCTTTTCTTCACGAGCCATCTTATCGGCATCGAAAATAGCTTCCTTCATCTTGGCTTCGCCATAGGTATGAATAGCTTCCACAATATCTGCAGGCGGTTCTTTTTCAACAAATTCCTGCTTCGGTACGCTGATTTCATCGAGGAAAGACAGCTGGAATTCAACGACCTTGCGAATTTCTTCATGAGCAAACATGATAGCATCGAGAATATCGCTTTCCGGTACTTCTTTAGCGCCGCCTTCAACCATGAGAATAGCGTCTTTTGTGCCGGCTACGACAATATCCATGTCGCTCTTTTCACTCTGTTCCACTGTAGGGTTAATAATAAAATTACCGTCTATACGACCGACACGAACGCCTGCAATCGGACCTGCAAAGGGAATGTGAGACATGCATAAGGCGACGGATGCACCGATCATAGCCGCAATTTCCGGAGCGTTATCGTGGTCAACTGCAAAGTCATAGGCTACGACATGTACGTCATGACGATACGTTTTCGGGAACAAGGGCCGAATAGGACGGTCAATAAGGCGGGCAAACAAGGTCGCCGATTCGGGCGGTTTGCCTTCTCTTTTTATAAAGCCGCCGGGAATCTTGCCGACAGCATACATTTTTTCTTCATAATCTACGGTTAAGGGGAAAAAATCCGCATCTTCACGTGCTTCTTTCGATCCTGTTGCCGAAACGAAGACGGCCGTATCGCCGTAACGTACCAAAGCGGCACCGCTAGACTGTTTTGCCAATTTACCGACTTCCACGGTAAGCGGTCGGCCGGCAAAATCCATTTGGAATATTTTTTCTTCCATTCCCTTTCCTCCTTATATCTACTATCCAAAAAAGAGGCTGATGTGTCTATACATCAGCCTCAGTTCGTGCAATTATTTACGCAGGTTGAGTTTTTCGAGAATAGCACGGTAACGTTCCAAGTCATGTTTTTGCAAATATGCAAGTAAGTTACGGCGCTGGCCGACAAGTTTCAACAAACCGCGACGGGACGCATGGTCCTTTTTATGACTGCGAAGGTGGTCCGTCAAATAAAGGATACGGCTCGTAAGGAGCGCGATCTGTACTTCCGGAGACCCCGTGTCTTTTTCGTTTGTGCCGAATTTGGCAACAATAGCTTGTTTTTCTTCTACGCTTAACATTGTAATTCCTCCTGTAATATAAAATTCACCAAGCACTGCGTGTTCGTCGGAGTGATCGATACACCCGGTGCCCGTACGACATGGCTTATTATACACTACAAGGCCCTGCCTGTAAAGGCAGAGCCTTGTAGTTATTATGCAAAATAAGGCTAACGAAGTTTTGACCCGGCTTTTTCTTGTAATTCTTCAAGAATGTCCGTAACGGGTTGTTGAATATCCGCGTCGGACAAGGTCCCTTCAGAGGAACGGAAGGTCAAGGCGAAAGCAAGGCTTACAAAACCGCGGGGAACCTGTTCTCCTGAATATACGTCGAAGAGATGTACACCTTCCAAATACCGACCGCCCTTTTCACGAATGATATTCAGCAAGTCGGCATGCTTGGCACTAATCGGCACGAGTACGGCCAAGTCACGGGTAAGAGCCGGGAACTTGCCTACTTTGTGATAGTCGGGAATGAGATTGATTAAAGGCAAGAGGTCCTTCAAGTACATTTCAAAGACATATACGGGTCCTGCAACGTCGTAGTTGTCGACGCACTGCGGATGAAGTTCGCCGAAACGGCAAAGAACCGTGTCGCCTACAACATATTCAGCCGCCTTGCCGGGATGTAAGGGGGCATAATCGGAGACCCGCAACTGTGCATGAATGCCCAAGCTTGTCAGAACGGCTTCCATCAAACCTTTTACGTCGTAGAAATCGAATCCTTCCGCTTTATACGGCCAGCTTGCCTGTGTTCGATTCCCGTATAAAAGGCCCGTAATTTCCCTGTTTTCATCAACCAATTCCGTAACGGGAAGGCTCTTGGGACAATATGTAGATGCAATTTCATAAATAGCCACGCGATCATTTTTTACAGCCTGATTACGTACGAGCACGTCCATCAGAGACGGCAACAAGGTTGTTCTCATGAGGGGGAATTCTTCCGTAATAGGATTCAATATAGGCACGGCCTGATAATGAGCGTCGTCTTCTTTAAAGAGAAGTTTTTTCAGCGAATCGGCACTCATAAAGCTGAATGTTACCGTTTCGTTCAAACCGCTGCGACTCAATACGGACGAAATATGTTCCCGAACAGCGTGTTCAAATCCTTCCTGGCCTTCCGAAATATTACTGAGAGGACGGGTGGACTGAATATTCTCATATCCGTAAATACGGGCTACTTCTTCTGCAATATCGGGCATTTCCGTACAGTCGATACGCCATGTAGGTACGACAGCCGTCAATACCTCGTCGTGTTTTTCCGTCTTAAAGCCCAAGGTTGCCAAGATGGAAATCATATCTTCTTCCGAAATATCCGTACCGAGGAAGTCATTGACCCGCTGTGACGTAAAGTCGATACGGCGAACTTCCTGAGGACGTACATATTCATCAATGACGCCGGCCGCTACTTCGCAAGCCCCCATTTGTTGCAACAACTGAGCCGCCCGGTTAAGGGAGTGAACACACCCTTCCGAATCGAGGCCTCGTTCAAAACGAGCCGACGCTTCTGAACGAAGCCCTAAAGCACGGCCGGTCTTACGAATGGAAGAACCCTTAAAAGATGCACATTCCAAGACAACCGTTGTCGTTTCTTCCGTCACTTCCGAATCAAAGCCGCCCATAACACCGGCAACACAGCTTGCCTTTTCAGCGTCGGCAATGACCAGCATATTTTCCGTCAGTTGCCGTTCAACCTGATCCAAAGTCGTAATCTTTTCGCCTTTCTTTGCTCTTCTGGCAATGAGTTCATGTCCGGCCAGCTTATCGTAATCGTATGCATGTAAGGGAATGCCGAATTCAATCATGACATAATTCGTTACGTCGACGACATTGTTGATAGGACGAACACCGGCTTTACGCAACCGTTGCTGCATCCAAAACGGCGACTTGCCCACCTTGACGTTATAAAGCATGCGAGCTGCATAGCGGGCACACAGTTCCGAATCGTCAATGGTGACCTTCAATTTTCCGTCAATTTTTTCACTGCCTTCTTGTACTTCTACTTGCAGCAACTTGGCTTCCTGCCGGGATAACACGGCAAATTCACGGCTTAAGCCCACCATGCTGAAGCAATCGGCCCGATTCGGTGTCAATTCGTATTCATATACGATATCACGCAACCCCGTCTGAGCTACGGCGTCAACGCCCACAGGCGTATCTTCCGGTAAAATCCAGATCCCCGACCGTTCTTCCGGTAAGAGAAGACTGTCGTCCAGTCCCAATTCATGAGCCGAACAAAGCATACCTTCCGACGTTTCACCGCGGAGCTTCGATTTTTTAATTTTCACACCGCCGGGTAAATGAGCTCCGTGTACGGCAACAGGCACGATTTGTCCTTCCCGTACATTCGTAGCGCCCGTAACGATGGTCAGTTCTTTATCTCCCGTATTAAGAGTGCAAATAACGAGCTTATCCGCATTGGGATGCGGCACGATTTTCGTAATCTTACCTGTAATGACATTTTGTATATCTTCGCCCCAATATTCCACCTGCTCTACAGGGATGCCGGCAATGGTCAAAACATCGGCAAATTCTTGAGGTGTGCGGCTTTTATCTATAGTTACATAATCTTGCATCCATTCGAATGAACTTTTCATCTTCCGTACCTCCTAAAACTGATTCAAGAAACGCATATCGTTTTCGTAGAACAGGCGCAAGTCGTCGATTCCGTACTTTAACATGGCAATACGTTCTACACCCATCCCGAAAGCAAAGCCGTTGACTTTGTCAGGATCGTAACCGTTCAAGCGCAATACGTTCGGGTGAACCATCCCGCAACCGAGGATTTCAAGCCACCCCGTGTGAGAGCATACGCGGCATCCTTCACCGCCGCACATAACACAGGAAATATCCACTTCCGCACTGGGTTCTGTAAAGGGGAAGAAGCTGGCACGGAAACGCACCTTCGTCTGCGGTCCGAATATTTCGCGCAAAAAGTCTTCCAACATACCTTTCAAGTCGGAGAAACGAATATGTTCATCTACAATAAGCCCTTCCATTTGATGGAATACGGGCGAGTGAGTAGCATCATAGTCCCAACGATATACCTTACCGGGAACGATAACCTTAACCGGTTCGTTCGGTTTGTGAGCCTGTAAAGTACGCGCCTGCATGGGCGATGTATGAGTACGCAGGAGGATTTTATCCGTTATATACATGGAGTCTTGCATATCCCGTGCCGGATGATCATCGGGGAAATTGAGACATTGGAAGTTATAGTAATCGTCTTCAATTTCGGGACCTTCCACAATGGAAAAACCCATATGAAGGAAGGCCTGTTCCATTTCACGACGAATTTTATGGAGAGGATGTTCATGACCTGTAATCGGTTGTCTACCCGGCAAGGTGATATCAATGCGTTCCGACTCGATTTTAGCTGCCAATACGGCGGCTTTCAATTCTTCCGTCTTGGTATTCAAGTAACCTTCAATGACTTCGCGTACCGAGTTAACAGCCTGGCCGACTTTCGGACGTTCTTCTGCCGACAAATCTTTCAAACTCTTCATAAGAGACGTAAGTTCGCCCTTTTTGCCTAAATACTTGACACGAATATCTTGTACATCTTGTAAGGCACTGCTTTTTTTCAACTGTTCGTTGACGGCTGCCTTAATCTCTTCGATTCTGTCTGTAATCATCGTATACCTCCTGCATAATAAAAAACGGACCCTCACCCCAAAGGGGCGAAGGTCTCGCGGTACCACCCTAATTATGACTTTACTCTCCTGTAACGGGAAGACCCGCTCGGCCTACTGTAGTTTCAGCCGAGAGCTCCGAAGGGAATCATAAAACCGGACGAGCGACACTCTCAATCGGTGATGTCGTTTCCTGTACACGTCTTGTTGTTATATGCTGTCTTCGTCATAGCTACTTATATGTTAATGCACTTATTGTATCAATAGAGCGTCTTATTTGCAATAACCAATCTTTGGATCTGGTTCGTGCCTTCGTAGATCTGCATGATTTTAGCGTCACGCATATACTTTTCTACGGGATATTCTTTAATATAGCCATAGCCGCCCATAACCTGTACGGCATCCGTCGTTACCTGCATGGCAACGTCCGAAGCGTTACATTTGGCAATAGCCGCTTCACGGCTGAAATCCATGCCCTGGTCCTTCATCCAGCAAGCGCGTTGAACAAGAAGACGAGCACCTTCAACCTTCATTGCCATATCGGCAATCATAGCCTGGACCATTTGGAAGGAAGCGATAGGCTTGTCGAATTGTACACGTACTTTAGCATATTCCGTGCAAGCGCGGAAAGCCGCTTCGGCAATACCGACTGATACGGCACCTACAAAGGGACGAGCCGCATCAAGCGTATTCATGGCAATTCGGAAGCCCTGGCCTTCGCGGCCGAGGCGATCTTCCATGGGTACGAAGCAATCCTGGAAAATGAGTTCCGTCGTATTGGACGCACGAATACCCATCTTATTTTCGGCCTTGCCCACTGAAAAGCCCGGTGTGCCCTTCTTAACGATGAAAGCCGTCAAGCCGCGAACACCGCCGCCCTTACGCGTATTGGCGAAGACGACGAAAACTTCAGCCAAAGCACCGTTAGTAATGAAGCACTTCGTGCCGTTTAAGATATAGCCCTTGCCGTCTTCCGTTTTCGTAGCCTGAGTCGATACGGAGCCCGCATCGGAACCCGTTCCCGGCTCGGTCAAAGCGAAAGCTGCCAAGTGGTCGTCATTAATAATATCGAAATAACGCTTTTTCTGATCATCGTTCCCGGCAATAATAACGGGGTACGAGGCCAAAGCATTGGCTGCAACCGTCGTAGCTACGCCGGCACACCCTTTACCGAGTTCTTCATAAATAGCGGCAATGGTAACGGCATCCAAGCCGGCACCGCCGAATTCTTCGGGAATAGCTACGCCCAAAAGACCCTGTGCTGCCAATTTTTCCAACAAACCTTCATGAAGCTTTTCCGTTTCGTCCATTTCCAAAGCATACGGTTTGATTTCTTTTTCTACCAAATCACGTACGACTTTGATAATATCCAGTTGTTCGTCGTTGTAAGCAAAATCCATGTCGTTACCCAACCTTCCGTCAATGACTACTGTTTTTCAGGTTTTTCAAGAATATAAAAAGAAGCTCGGCTCTTAACTACAAGTCGGCCTTCATCATCGCGAATAACCGCTTCCGTCAACAGCGTATCTTCCCCTATATTCACAACCGTACCCATACCGTGTAACAATTCACCTACACGAGCATGTCGTACGTAATTCATGTTAATTTCCAGGGTGGTTATGCGATAGCCGCAAGTTCGGCTGGAAAATCCCATGAGCGTATCGCAAAAAGCCGTCATCAGTCCGGCTGATGCCGTACCGTCGGCCGTGCAAAACCGTTCTTCTACGGGAAAATCAATTCTTACTTCTCCCCTGTCGAAGTCTATAACGCGACACGGCAGCGTTTGAAAATAAGGAGTGCTCTTATAAATCCGTGCCAACGTTTCTTGCAATTCCTTCTTTTCTTCAGGCGTAAAGCGTTCGTTCATTACCGTTCGCCTCCGTCCGCTTTGACAGTAAACGTAGCCTTGGCATAGGCCAATCGCCGCTTTTCATTATCAAAAAACTCGCAAATCGCTACGGCCGTCGTCCGACCTTCATGAATGAAAAAGGTTTTGACAGCAATATCCGTATCGGCCTTGCCCGGCCGAATATGGTTTACGGCCAAATCGAGAAGGCGAGGCTTTAACCCGTGCAACAGACACATCTTTTCCGTTACGGATGCGGCCATGCCGTAAAAAACGCCTCCGTACAAGGTCCCGTTCGGATTATCCCATGCTGTTCCCACATTGTGAAAGACCAGAGTAAGCCCGTCCTGACTTATCTCTGATATGTCGAAACCCATGAGCTGATCAAAAGGGCTATTTGCCAAATCATCATATACCCTTTGTTCCGAAGCGGTCATCTATCCGTCGCACCTTCCTGAAAATAATGTACATACATCCTATATTTTACTATAGCCCTCATGGTTCGTCAAACAAAACGGCTTACCTATCCTATTTGCAGATAAATAAAAAAGCAACGGGGTCTGTCCGTTACTTTTTAGATGTATCACTTTTTAGCTAATTATTTTTCATCCATAAAAGACAAGACCTCTTCTATAGGCAATACCCGTCCGAAAACACGGTCCCAGATTTTTTCATGATGAACACAGATATTTGCCGCCGGCATATTCTTCGTATCAAAGGTCGTCGTCCCCCCTTGAGGCACCGTAATCTTATAATTCTTTTCAAAGGCTACGCGAATAGTCGTGTCCACACAATATTCAACTTGCATGCCCACAATGATCAGATTGTCTATCCCCTTGTCTTTCAAATAGGTGTCAAAATCCGTATCCTTAAATGACGACGGACATGTCTTTTCAATAATCTTTTCGCCTTCCTTAGGAGCTACAGCTTCATGAATCTGCCAATCTTTTGTTCCCGGAACCAAACTGTCGCTTTTATGACGAACATAAATGACTTCAATACCCTTTTTCCGAGCCTGTTCAATCAAAATGTCGACTCGCTGCAAAAAGCGAGTGCTTTCATAGGGCTTCATACGGATTAACATATTTTGAATATCGATGACTACTAAAGCTTTCATTATACCTTCCCTTTTCTTCCGTGAAAATGCTGTATTATAACCGATATTATCACTGTATATTGAAAAAGCCATCCAAAGATGGCTTTTCAATTGACTTCAAACGAAGTCCAACACGCCTGACCTGGTTTTTACCCCCACACTCGCCTGCTGGAACTTTCGCTCATAGACTGTTGTCCCCCACTACCGGTTCTCTCGCTTTTCGCGGCAGGTCTTACTTCTAGGCCGCACTATGATCGGACCCGCTTCGAGCCCTTACGTGGATCGCTTCGCCTGCGACTGGCATCGACTTTCAACCACAGCACGTGTTATGGCATTATATCATACCCGATGAACTTTACGCCATAGGTATACGTACACAAAGCAGCCCTTCGCACCGTATGGTACAAAGGGCTGTAACTTTCTATTTTGCATAATCGACCATGCGCGTTTCTCTGATGATGACGACCTTAATCTGTCCGGGATATTCCAATTCCGCTTCGATTCGTTTCGCCACGTCATGGCAGAGGATAACGCAATCATCTTCGTTCAGCTTTTCAGGTTTAACCATTACGCGAATTTCACGTCCTGCCTGAATAGCGAAACACTCTTCAACGCCTTCGAAAGATTTGGCGATTTCTTCCAGCTTAGCCAATCGCTTCAAATAGTTTTCCAAGGTTTCCCGACGTGCTCCCGGTCGAGCCGCCGACACGGCATCGGCTGCCGCTACCAAAACCGCTTCAACAGATGTTGCTTCTTCATCGCCGTGATGAGAAGCGATACAATTGATAACCGCCTTCGATTCGCCGTACTTCTTCGCTACATCGACGCCGATAGATACGTGCGTACCTTCCAAATCATGATCCAAGGCCTTACCGATATCATGAATCAAGCCGCCGCGACGTGCCAAGTTGACATCGACACCCAATTCGGCCGCCATAATGCCGGCCAGCTGAGCCACTTCAATGGAGTGACGCAATACGTTTTGACCGTAACTGGTACGATACCGTAACCGACCGAGGGTTTTGATGACTTCCGGATGAAGGCCGTGAACACCCGCTTCATATGTAGCCTGTTCCCCGGCTTCACGAATCTTCTGGCTCACTTCTTTACGAGCTTTTTCAACCATTTCTTCAATGCGTGCCGGATGAATACGCCCGTCGACAATCAGTTTTTCCAAAGCCAGTCGGGCCACTTCACGACGAATGGGGTCGAAACAGGACAAAATAACAGCTTCCGGTGTATCGTCAATAATCAAATCAACGCCCGTCAGTGTTTCAATGGCCCTTATATTACGGCCTTCTCGACCGATAATACGACCTTTCATTTCATCATTAGGCAAGGATACGACGGACACCGTCGTTTCCGCTACGTGATCGGCTGCACATCTTTGAATAGCCAAGGAAATAATTTCCAACGACTTCTGTTCCGCTTCTTCTTTAGCTTCGTCTTCAAGAGACTTAATAAGTTGAGCCGTTTCGTGCTTAATTTCTGTCTTTACGTTGGCCAAAAGCAACTCTTTCGCATCGTCGTAAGAAAGTTCGGAAATTCGTTCCAACTCTGCCAGTTGCTGTTCATGTAACCGGTCAATCTTTTCACGAACCTTCGTAATTTCTCCTTCTTTACGAAGAAGAGCTTCTTCCTTTTTCTCCATTGTATCGAACTTCTTGTCCAAATGCTCTTCCTTCTGATTGAGGCGACGCATTTGGTGCTGCAGTTCACTGTGTCGTTCTTTATAGTCACGTTCCGCTTCACTGCGTAAGCGTTGCGCTTCTTCTTTACCTTCAAGAATCGTTTCTTTACGCTGCGCTTCCGCGTCTTTTTTCGCCGCACTGATAATGCGAGCCGCTTCCGTTTCGGCACTGCCCAATTTACCTTCAGCGATTTTCAGACGATAGAAATAACCGGCACCGAGCCCGGCCGCACCGCAAATTACAGCTGCCAAAATAATTTCCGTCATACTCTGGTTCACCTCCTTTTCATTAAAAAAAGCCGAACTTGCGTCCGGCTTTTTTAGTATGAGTCTTTTCTCAATTCATCATTTTTCAAAAAACCATGATTACATATTATTTCCAGCATACATATACCGGTTATAATTATTGTAAAATTTTTTCAGTCGTCTGTCAAGCTGACAAAGTCCTCTAACGCCGCTCGTACAGCCTTTCCCGAAAACCCTCGGTTTTGCAGATAACGAATAATTTTCTGCTCATTGTCACAACGGTTTTTAAATTTTTTGGCAACTAAAGCCAGGGCTACAGACACCTCATCATAGGCTTCCGTCTCCTCGGGAACGGGTAAAAATCGCAGACGCAATTTATTACAAATATAAGCATGCCCGTATTGTGCTTTTTGAGCATAATAGCGATATACGCCTTCAGCCAAGCGATGATCATCAAGAAACCGTTCACTTTTAAGCTTTTCCGTCACTTCATCAATGATCTCATCCGTCACTTCGCGGCGTCTTAACTTGCGGCGTAACTCTTCTTCACTCAAAAAACGTACGTTTAAGAACCGTAGGGCCGCCCCGTAGGCTTCCTTATACTCCATAGTTCTTATTCGTCATCCGAAGCATGAGGCACGTCGGTCAACACTTCATCAAACTTTTCCGGTTCGGCTACGAGGGTATCGCGAATGATCTGTTCGATTTCAGCAGCCACATCGGCATGTTCTTTTAAGTAATTCTTAACATTTTCCTTACCCTGACCAAGACGTTCTCCCTTATAGGAATACCAGGTGCCGCTCTTTTCCAAAATTTCCATGGACGAACCCAGGTCGAGAAGAGTTCCCTCTTTAGATATTCCCGTGCCGTACATAATGTCGACTTCACAATTGCGGAAAGGCGGAGCCACCTTGTTTTTAACCACTTTAATGCGAGCTCGGTTACCGATTACATCCGTACCGGACTTAATAGCTTCTCCTTTGCGGATTTCCATACGCACGGAAGCGTAAAATTTCAATGCACGGCCGCCCGTCGTTGTTTCCGGATTGCCGAACATGATACCTACTTTTTCACGCAACTGGTTGATGAAAATAACGATGGCCTTAGACTTGGAAATGATACCCGTCAACTTACGCAAAGCCTGGCTCATAAGACGAGCCTGCAGCCCTACGTGAGAGTCGCCCATTTCACCCTCGATTTCCGCCTTCGGTACAAGGGCTGCTACGGAGTCGACGACAATGATATCGATAGCCCCGCTGCGCACGAGTTCTTCCGTAATTTCCAGAGCCTGTTCACCGTTATCGGGCTGGGAAATGAGAAGATCCGCCGTATCGACACCCAAATGACGGGCATACACGGGGTCCAACGCATGTTCCGCATCGATAAAAGCGGCAATACCGCCGGCCTTTTGTGCCGAAGCAATGGCATGCAAAGCCAAGGTGGTTTTCCCCGACGATTCGGGGCCGTAAATTTCGATGACACGACCGCGCGGATACCCGCCGACGCCGACTGCCAAGTCAACAGCCAATGACCCGGACGAAATGACCTCCAGATTCATTTTTTCAGCCAAATCGCCGAGACGCATAATCGCACCCTTACCGAAATCTTTTTCAATTTTTTTCATAGCATTTTCCAATGCCGCTTGTTTCGCTTCCATGTAGAACCTCCTTACAACCGTTCCCTCATATATTGCAACAAATGGTAAACCGCCTTCGTAGCGGCTCTTTCTTTTACTTCTTTGCGATCGCCCGGAAAGACGCTCTTATAAACGACCGTCCCCTTCGGCCCGGCTACGCCGAAATAGACAAGCCCCACCGGCTGTTCATCCGTACCGCCGTCGGGACCGGCGATACCCGTCGTACTGACAGCTACATCACTGCCGTATAAAGCGCGACTTCCTTCAGCCATGGCCGCCGCCGTTTCTTCACTAACAGCCGTATAGGTTTGCAGTGTTTTTTCAGAAACACCCAACAACTTCGCCTTAATTTCATCCTGGTACGTTCCTGCGGAACCCAGAAAATAAGCGGAACTTCCGGCAATATCCGTAATGTACGAACCGACCAGACCGCCCGTACAGGATTCTGCGGCACTGACGGTCAACCCTTTTTTACGGGCCGTTCGTCCCAAAGCCGCCGCAATCGGTTCATCATCGTACGTAATAATAACATCCCCCAACCGTTCAGCCAACTTTTCTTTCATCGGTTCAACAAGGTTTCGAGCAGCTTCTTTTGTCTCTCCCTTAGCCGTAATACGGATTTCCACATAACCGATGCGGGCATACATGGCCAAAGTCGGCTCCGATTGGTTCTTGACAAGATCCATAATCGTTTCTTCAATGCGTGCTTCACCCATATCGTAAATTCTCATATACGACGAGTAAATGTAGCCTTGTGACCCGAAACGTTCATATAGCCACGGCTTTACGCTATGATCGAAAACCCACTTCATTTCCGACGGCGGTCCCGGCAAGTGAATGAGAACCTTGCCGCCCTTGTACAAAGCCGTTCCCGGTGCCGTCCCCGCCTCGTTGTTCAAGACATTCGCACCTTTGGGGATCATGGCTTGGCGGCGCTGGTTTTCCGTCAAATCCCGCTCAGGATGACGAAGTTTAATCCACGCAACGACACCTTCCATTACGTCTTCACGAAACTCAAGAGGTGCATCCGTCACTTCGGCACCGATGATTTTCGTCATATCGCCCTGTGTCGGTCCGAGGCCGCCTGTCGTTATAACCATATCGGCACGACCCAGAGCTGTTTCCAGAACCTGCTTCATACGCTGAGGATTGTCGCCTACCGTCGTATGATAAATAACGGAATACCCCATCGTATTAAGCTGTTGTGATAAATATTGAACATCTACATTGCTTATTTCACCGAGCAAGAGTTCCGACCCGGTCGTTACCAATTCAACCAGCACAGCTTACACCTCGATATTAAATGCGTTCAGCAATGACATCATAGGCAAACCCTTGAACAACGCGTACGGGAATGATGTCTCCTTCTTTTAGTCCTTTTGCGTCTTCTACATACGTCAAGCCGTCTACTTCGGGAGCCTGAATATCCAGACGACCGACAGCCTGCAAATGACCGCTTTCGTCCGTCAATTCCTCAACGATAAAAGGATGGACGGAGCCTTCCAGGTCGCGATTTCGTTCTTCCGACACCTTGGCTTGAATAGCCATAAGCCTATGATATCGTTCTTCCTTCACCTCTTCGGGAATCTGGTCGACCATAGCCGCTGCGGGAGTCCCTTCTTCCTGTGAATAGGTGAAAACACCGACGGCATCGAACTTCGTCCGTTCCACAAAGTCGCACAGTTCCTGAAACTCTTCTTCCGTTTCTCCCGGAAATCCGACAATAAACGTAGATCTCAATGTCAGCTTGCGACCGTGAGCCGTAAGCTTATCTATCAGTTTTAAAATGTCGGCCTGACTGTCCCGTCGATTCATGCGTTTCAACACGCTCTGTGAAATATGTTGTAACGGTAAATCGACGTAAGGACAGATTTTGTCTTCCTTAACAATAAGTTCCGTCAATTCATCCGTAAAGAAATGGGGGTATAAATAGAAGAGACGAATCCATTCAATCCCTTCTATCTTAACTAATTTACGCAACAAGTCGGGCAAGAGGGACTTTCCCGCCAAATCGAATCCGTAACTCGTCGTATCCTGTGCGATAAGATTGATTTCCTTCACCCCGCCGGCGGCGAGTTGCCGCACTTCCGCCGTTACGGATTCGACAGTTCGACTGTACAAGGGTCCGCGTACGTGCGGAATGATACAGAAGGTACAACCGTTATTACAACCTTCCCCGATTTTGACATAGGCACTGTACGTGGGCGTCGTCAAAACACGACTCGTATTCTGGTCGTACAAATGACTCACATCGTCCATAAAGCAAGCCCGTTTACCCGTCTTAACCGCCGTAACGGCTTCCCAAATTCGGTCCCATGAACCGGTGCCCAAGAGGGCATCTACTTCGGGCAACTCTTTCAACAACTCTTCCTGATACTGCTGACTGAGACACCCTGTGACAATGAGAATCTTGCACCTGCCTTCCGTCTTATATCGGCCTGCCTCGATAATGGCGTCAATAGACTCTTGCTTAGCTTTTTCAATAAACGTACATGTATTGACGATAATAATGTCGGCCTGTGCCGGATCGTCGGTCATGCCCATGTGTTTATCCTTCAAAATCCCCAGCATGACTTCCGTATCTATTAAATTCTTCGAGCAGCCCAAGCTGACAAAGGCAATCTTCTCCATTACGTATCCTTTCCGAAGCGGACCGTTCTGATCCACCAATCTTGCAATTCTTTTCGTTGTTCGTCATTGTAATGCTTCGTCGTCATAAACAAAACGGGGTCCTTTCCCTTCGAATCCTGACGTTGCGGCAAGGTCGAAGAAGCAAAGTTATAGTACAAGCGGTTTTTGCTCAATATATCGACAGCTTCGTTGGACAAAAGCCAATCCGTAAAGACGGCGGCCAACTCCTCGTCTTCGCACCAACGCGTAACAGCTGTTCCCGTCAACCAGTACGATGTCCCGTCCTGAGGATACACATCGAATACGGGAGCTCCGTCAAAACGATATTGCCGTTCCATCAGAGCATCGATAATGCCAGCCTGAGCTTCTCCGGATGCAACGCGATGCATGACGGGAGCCATGGTTTTAGAATAAGTGCCGATGCGTTCCTGCAGGCTGCGAAAATACAGTGCCGACCGCTCGCTGCCGTGTACTTCTACGAACTCGCAAAGAAAGTCGCCGCCAATATCCGTTGCCGCCAAATCGGGAAAACTGATACTGATAGTCGAATCTGTCAATAAGTCGCTCCACGTATTGATATTATTGCCGCCCATGGCATAATAATCACGATTAACTACAAACAATAAAGGATCGTACCACAATCCGGTCCAAGCATTTTCATCGTCCTTCAAATAAAGAGGTACCGTTTCCGTCGCCTCCGATGAATAGGGAATAAAACATCCCTGAATCTGACCTTGGCGAAGTGTATCTTCCGACGCAATGACCACGTCCGGCGTCATGCGTCCCTGCACGGGCTTTTGCAAGGCCCGTTGCAAGCCGTCTTCCGACATGGACACCATTTGTACCCGCAAATGCTTGGACTTGTAAAAGGCTTCGGCCAAATCTCTGTTCACGGCAGTAGGCATGTCCGAATACACGACAAGATGCCGCTCTTTAGCATACATTTCCTGAGTAGCCAACTGCTGTTGCCGTTCTTGCTGTATATATACGCCTACTGCCAAAAACAGTCCTATGAACACAATCATGCCTATGAACGTGAAATATCGCTTCATCTGATTATCTCCTTGCAGTCTTCCGATTTTGTGAGAACCGGCCGCCTTGCCGCCTTGTTCCCTTGACGGAATTCGTCCTTTCCGACTGTCTGCCTTCGCTTTTGTGTATGTCCTGCCCTTGAGAGGTGCGGGACTTGCGAGCACCCTTATAATCCCGTCTTTCTTTCGCCTCCGCCTTGCGGCGCGGTGCAATAAGACATTTCGGTCCGAAGCCGATGAGATCTCTTCTTCCGGCAAGGCACAACGCTTTATGAACCGTATCATAATTAGCCGGGTTCTTATACTGCATGAGTGCCCGTTGCATAGCCTTTTCTTCCTGTCGCCGTGCCACGTAAACCTTCTCACCCGTCAAGGGATTCATTCCCGTATAGTACATAGCCGTCGACAAACTTCCCGGCGTAGGAATAAAATCCTGTACCTGTTCGGGCTGCATATGCATATCTCGTAAAAATTCGGCTAACGTAACGGCATCTTGTAAGGTACAACCGGGATGACTGGACATGAAATACGGTACGAGATACTGTTTTTTACCCAATTCCCGATTGACGTCGTCAAAAACGGCTTTGAACTTATAAAACGTGTCGATACCGGCCTTACCCATCATATCCGTCACGTGTTTAGCCGCATGTTCCGGTGCCACCTTCAGCTGGCCGCTTACGTGAAACTCGCATAATTCTTTAATAAACTCACGATTGTTCGGGTCTTCCAACAAATAATCATAACGCAAACCCGAGCGAACAAATACCTTCTTGACCTTCTTAACCTTGCGAATTTTACGCAACAAAGATAAATAATCGGCATGAGACGGATCCAATCGCATACACGTTTCACTGCCGATACAATGCTTATTGCGACAAGCTCCGGCCGTCAATTGTTTGCGACAGGCTACGTGTCTGAAGTTAGCCGTCGGCCCGCCTACGTCATGAATATATCCTTTAAACCCTTCCAACGTCGTCATGTGCTCCGCTTCGCGAATGAGGGACTCATGACTGCGGTGCTGAATAATTCGTCCCTGATGGCTGGCGATGGCACAAAAATGGCAATGACCGAAGCAGCCGCGTTGGCTCGTCAGGCTGAACTGAACCTCCTGCAGAGCCGGCACGCCGCCATCTTCATCGTAATCGGGATGCCAACGACGCGTAAACGGCAATTCGTAAATAGCATCCATTTCCGCCGTCGTCAACGGTTCTGCCGGCGGAGTTTGAACGACAAATCGATTTTCAGACGGTTGAATAATCGTCTTTCCGTAAAAAGGGTCTTGCTCTTCATATTGAATTTTAAAAGCTTCGGCAAATTTATACTTATCCGCCTTAACCTCTTCATAAGAAGGGCAAAAAACGGAATCCTTAATATTCGGCATCTTACCGGTCACATAGCAAATGCCGCGAATATTGTACATTTCCGCCGTCGTTTTTCCTTCCGCCAGCGCGTCTGCTATTTGGGCTACCGAATGTTCACCCATACCGTAGCTCAGAATATCGGCCTTACTGTCCAGCAGCATGGAATGACGCACCTTATCGGACCAATAATCGTAATGAGCAAAGCGTCTGAGACTCGCTTCAATCCCTCCGATAATGATGGGTACGTCTTTATAGGCTTCGCGCATGCGGTTGGCGTATACAATCGTTGCTCGTTCGGGACGCCGGCCGGCCTTCCCGCCCGGCGAATAACTGTCCGTATTGCGGATTTTCTTGGCAGCCGTTTTTTCACTGAGCATAGAATCGAGGTTTCCCGCCGTAATCAGAATACCCAGGCGCGGCTTGCCCAGGATCTTAAAAGCCTCGACATCGTGCCAATCCGGTTGAGAAATAAGACCTACACGATAACCGCGAGATTCCAGCATGCGCCCGATCAGAGCCGCTGCAAAGCCGGGGTGATCCACATAGGCATCCCCGTTGACATATACGAAGTCAAGCTGATCCCAGCCGCGTTCTTCCATATCCTTACGACTTGTTACCAAAAATTCCGTACTCATCGTCTACCTCTAAACAATCAACCATACTATGAGGAGAATAAACAAAATTACTCCTACAATAATCGTAATCTCCGGCCAACTTACAGTCTTGCGACGACGCCTACGCCGTCCTTTTCCGCTTTCCACGGCGGTAGGAGCCGCTTTTTGCAAAAGAACCGGTTCACTCGGTCCGTCGTATTGAGCCACGAGTTCTTCCCCGTCCATGCCCAAATAGGAGGCATAGGCACGAATAAAGCCCTTGACATATACCTCTCCGGGAATGACGGCGAAATTTTCCTCTTCCAGGGCGGATAAATACTTCGTTTTAATATAGACGGCCTTGGATACTTCCGTCAACGTACGACCTTGAGTTTCCCTCTCGGTCCGCAATATATTACCGATTGAAGACAACTTGCTTATCCTCCGTTATTTCCTTGGCGCCTATGAATGCGAAAAATACTTTTCCTGCACCTCTTCAGGCGTCATCAATATATCTCTGGCCTTACTGCCGTTGGACGGCCCGACAATATGCATGGCTTCCATCGTATCGATCATGCGTGCCGCCCGCGAAAAACCGATACGAAAACGGCGCTGCAACAAGGATACGGAAGCTTGCTGAGTTTCCATAACCATCATAATGGCCTTGTCCATAAGCTCGTCTTCAAAGAAGTCGTCTTTACCGCCGTCGTGGGCTGCCTCCTGCTGAGCCGCTTCAACCGCTTCATTGTACTGAGGACGGCGTTGCTCTTTAATATATTCTACCAACTCGTCGATTTCTCCGTCCGAGACAAAAGCACCCTGTACGCGCACAGGTTTGGAAGCGCCCATGGGATAAAAAAGCATATCTCCTTTACCGATGAGTTTTTCCGCTCCGGCCATATCCAAAATGGTACGCGAATCGATTTGACTCGATACGGCAAAGGCAATACGACTGGGTACATTGGCCTTAATAAGACCGGTAATGACATCCACGGACGGTCGCTGCGTAGCTAATACCAGATGCATACCGCAGGCACGAGCCTTCTGTGCCAAACGGCAAATAGAATCTTCCACATCACCGGCGGCAGCCATCATAAGATCCGCCAATTCGTCGATAATAATGACTACATACGGCATGGCTTCTTCCGGATTGAGTTCATTATATCTCTTAATATCACGTGTTTTCGTCAAGGCAAAGCGCTTATATCGATCATCCATTTCCTTTACGGCCCAACGCAAAACATTGGCGGCCTTCTTCGGATCCGTAACGACAGGTGTCATCAAATGAGGAATCCCGTTATAGTTGGACAGTTCGACAACCTTCGGGTCGACGAGAATCAACTTTACGTCTTCCGGCCGTTGCTTAAAGAGAATGCTGGAAATAAGGGTATTAATGCACACGCTCTTACCCGACCCGGTAGACCCGGCGACGAGCATATGGGGCATCTTCGTCAAGTCGGCTACAATAGGCGTGCCGGCAATATCCTTACCTAAGGCTACGGGCACGCCGCCTACGGAGTTCTTAAAAACATCCGTGTCGAGGACATCGCGAAGGCAAACAGGCGTAACCTTCTTATTCGGCACTTCAATACCCACGGCGGCCTTACCGGGAATGGGCGCTTCTATACGAATATCCGTCGCCGCCAACTTCAAGGCCAGATCGTCGGCCAGGTGTACGATTTTGCTTACCTTTACACCCGCTGCCGGTTCCAATTCGTAACGCGTAACGGCCGGTCCCCTGCTGGCCGTCAACATCTTGGCGTCAATATTGAAACTCTTCAACGTATCCTGCAAGATCTGTGCATTTTGGCGCACTTCATCGCTAAGACCTTCTTCAGGCGGATTGCCGCGGTGCAAAATAGACACGGACGGCAAACGATACGTCTTTTCACCTACAGCCGTCGGCACGGCCGTCTGTCCCTTGGCACCCACTTCGACCGTCCCGGCTGTCAGCTCTGGCTCCATAGGTTTTATATCCGCTACGGGAGGCAATGACGGATCTCGAGAAGGCACGGAAGTATACGCACCGGGTGCGTCCGTCGTAACAATTTTATGCTCTACGATGCCGTTTCCGGGTGCCTTGGGCATGACTTCATCTTCTTCAGGTGCGGGTATGTCTTCATCGTCCGGCACGGGTACGTCTCCTTGCGACTCCTCTTCATCACAAGGTGTTCCGTATTCATCCTCGAAGGAGTCGTCATCTTCGCCGCCGCTGTTATCCGTGTAGTCCGACTCGACGTGTGACGAAGAACTTATAGACGGCGTTTCTATACCTTCCCCGTTATCTTCAGCCGCCCCTTCGGCAGTTACAGCCATTGCCGCCCCTGCAATGCCTTCACCTAAAGCGTCTTTTTCCTGTTCAACGTCAAAAATCTTCCGTTCCTTGTGACGTTGCCACGATTCCTGCACGGAATGCGACGCCGTCTGAATGCCGGCTACCGCTTTTTCGGAAACATGTGACACTCCTTCAGCCGTCATCTCCTGAGCAAAGGCGACGGGTTTGGAAAGAGAAACTTTTTTCCAAATCATAACCGTACCGATGAGGACGACGATAAGAGCCAAAACGGCTCCGAAACCGCCGAACCAACTGCGCAGAAAAGCTGCCGACACGGCTCCGAAAAGACCGCCACCGGCACGCAGTGCCGGGGGAACGAATTCTTCACCGGGATTGGTAAAGATAACATGCCACAGGCTGAGCAATAACTCGAAAACGACAGCTCCCATGAGCCAGTTTCGCGTAAAAGGCAGGGCCTTTCTTTTCACGATGTACTGCAATCCGGCCGCTACAAGCATTAAAGCTACAAGCATCCGACCCGTACCGAAGGCATATGCAAAAATATCATCCAATGACAGACCGATATTGCCCGTATCGATACCGGCCGTACCGGCCGCTACGAGAGCGCCGATAACAACCAGAATCAGCCCCCATAACTCATACTTCATCCACGACATGGTGCCGCTTTTTTTACGGCTCGTCCCCGTTTTGGATGTCGTCCGCTTGGTCTTGCTTCTTGCCGTTCCTTTTGTTTTACTTCCCGTCATTCCTGTAGTACTTCGCCTTTTTCGTTCGGCCAACGTTCTTCACCTTCCATTGCACACACACATTTCATCAAAACCGTTCATTTGTTTGGTTTCAAATCCATATAGAAAGCCGCCAAGCTAACTTAGCGGCCGAATAATCAATGATTATAATTCAAAAAAAGAGCCCCACCATGCCGTCTTAGCCGAGTTTTGAGCCTGCCTGAGCAGGTGGGTGTCCTCCTATAACGCTTAACAGTCCCGTGTAGGCATTGTTTTGCCGCCATAGAGCCCGGACTCCCGATGTAAAAGTGTTGGTTCAAAACATCGAGAACTTTTTACGCACACAGTAGGGTTTCTCTTGGTTACAGTATATCAAAACGCACAAAAAAATCAAGGTCATAAGGCCGTTTCTAAAGGATTCGACCGTTATGACCTTGAAACTCTGTAAATGACTTATTCAGCCGGTTTAATGACGTCACACTTCATATACGGCCGCAATACTTCCGGCACGATAACGGAGCCGTCAGCTTGCTGATAGTTTTCCAAAATAGCCGCTACCGTACGTCCTACTGCCAATCCCGACCCGTTCAACGTATGTACATATTCCGGCTTCGATTTGGCATCGCGACGGAAGCGGATATTGGCACGACGTGCCTGGAAGTCTTCCGTATTGGAACACGAAGAGATTTCTCTGTACTTACCTTGCGCCGGGAACCATACTTCCACATCGAAAGTCTTGGCTGCCGAGAAGCCGATATCACCCGTGCACAGGCAAACAACGTGATAAGGAAGTTTCAGAGCCTGCAAAATAGCTTCGGCGTTGTTCGTCAACTTGTCCAATTCATCATAACTCGTTTCAGGAGCTACGTATTTTACCATTTCTACCTTATGGAACTGGTGCTGACGAATAAGACCTCGCGTATCGCGACCGGCCGAACCCGCTTCGGCACGGAAGCAGGGAGTCATGGCCGTCAAATATACGGGCAACTTATTACCGTCAATAATTTCGCCGCGATAGTAGTTGGTTAGCGGCACTTCCGCCGTAGGAATCATGAACATTTCCTGTCCTTCAATGCGGAACATATCTTCATAGAATTTCGGCAACTGACCGGTTCCCAACATGGAATCACGGTTGACGATATACGGAGGAATGACTTCCGTATATCCGTCCACTTCCGTGTGCATATCGAGCATGAAGTTGTATACGGCCCGTTCCAAACGAGCACCGGCACCGAGGTAGAAATAAAAACGCGACCCGGCTACCTTACCGGCTCTTTCCGCATCAAGGATACCCAAATGTTCGCCGATTTCCCAATGATTCTTCGCTTCAAAGTCAAAGGTCGTCACGTCGCCCCACTTACGAACTTCCGGGTTGTCGCTGTCATCATTGCCTACGGGAACGGACGGGTGGCACATGTTGGGAATCATGAGCTGAACGGCCAACATCTGTTCTTCCGCTTCCTTAACCTTACCGTCTAAAACTGCGATTTCGTCGCCCAATTCTTTCATAGCCGCAATCTTTTCGTCCGCATTTTCCTTATTTCTCTTTAAAACGCTGATTTCTTTAGTTACGTCGTTACGACGATTTTTCATGGCCTCAACCTGGCCCAAAAGTTCACGACGGCGAGCGTCGGCTTCCAACAGGGCATCCAAATCGACTTGTGCATGACGATTTTTCAAATTCTGTCTTACTTCTTCCGTATGTTCGCGAATAAATTTAATGTCTAACATAATACCGCTCCTTTTTTATACGATTACAACCCTATTTGTTCGATTCCGCTGAACAAATATCCCAAATGAGTAGTTGAATTCAATAACACCAGCCGCCAACGGCCGTCCTGTTCTTCCAGAACATTAATACATGTATTATCCTGTTTTATTTGCCAAAAAGCCGCTTGCGATAAACCCAAAAGATCACAGATAACCGCCTTGTTCACCGCATCGTGAGCTGCTACGAGAACCGTTTTTCCCGCATACTTTTGCGCATAGTCGTCAAAGGCCGCACGCACTCTCACTCTCACGTCTTCCAGAGATTCTCCGCCTTCTCCGGGCATTTGTACCGTATGGGGCTGCGTGTGCCAGGCGGCAAACTCGTCGGGATACTCGGCCTCGATGTCCCCTGCCAGCCTGCCTTCCCATAAGCCGTGATTGATTTCCGTCAGACGTTCATCTTTGGCTACGGTGTTACCGTGCAACTCGGCACAAAAAGAAGCGGTCATAAAGGAGCGTTTCAACGGACTGGACACGAATACGTCAATAGGCACGTCCTTCAGTCCCTGTGCCAACAGACGCCCCTGTTCCAAGCCTCTTTCACTTAACTCCGTATCTTCCTGTCCCTGATAACGACCTTCTATATTCCATTTTGTTTCGCCGTGACGGACCAGAATAATTCGTACCATTTACGCCTCCTGTTGGTTCGGTTCGCAATGAATGAGTTTCATATCCAAAATACCGTTAATGGAGCGGAGTTTTACCATTACGTCATTAGGAATATCGTCCTCTACGGCAACGGCCATAATATTCGTTCCCTTTTGTGTCATATTGCCGACCTGCATGCCCGTAATATTGATCTTTGCTTCCCCTAAAACGGTAGCTATTTGACCGATCATATTGGGCTGGTCGATATGAGGTGCCAACAACAGATAGTTTTCCGGCTTGAAGTCGACGCGATATTCATCAATCTGAACAATTTTGGCTTCCGTCTGATTAAAGAGGCTGCCTACGACCTTGTGTTCACCCTTGGCCGTCACAATGCGAACCGTAACGGCATCGACGAAGTTTCCGTGATCGCTTGTCTTTACTTCTTTTACGGAAATATGTCTCTGCTTGGCGAGATCCGGAGCGTTTACGAAGTTGACCGCATCCTGCAAGATGGGGTTTAAAGCACCTTTCAAAACAGCCGTCGTCAACAGGGCCGTTTCCGTTTCAGCCAACTTGCCCGAATATTCGACCGTAATTTCTTTCATAGGAGCTTCCGCCAAATAGACACCCATGATGCCCATTCGTTCCATTAAGTCGAAATAGGGACGAATGGTCGAGTACACGCCGGGAGCAATGGGTGCCATATTTACCGCTGTCGGCACCGGTTCGCCTTTAAGTCCGGCCATAATGCTGCGTGCCACATCGAGGGATACGCCTTCCTGGGCTTCTATTGTCGAAGCACCCAAATGCGGAGTAATGACCACATTGTCCATACCCTTGAAGGGATTAATATCCGACGTCAAGGGTTCTTCCGGGAATACGTCTACCGCCGCACCGGCTACCTTACCGATCTTTAAGGCTTCTGCCAGAGCGTGAATGTCTAAAACGGCACCGCGCGATACGTTAATAACCCGAACGCCGTCTTTCATTTTGGCAATTTCTTCTGCTCCGATCATGCCGCGTGTTTCCTTCGTAAGAGGTGTATGCAACGTAATGTAATCCGATTCGCGTAAAAGCGTATCCAAGTCGACGAGTTCACAGTTAAGTTGCTTGCCCCGTTCTTCAGGAATGTACGGGTCATAACCGATGGTCCGCATTTCCATAGCCTGCATCCGTTTGGCAATGCGCGATCCGATACGACCGACACCGATAATCCCCATCGTCTTATCTTTCAACTGAATACCCGTAAATTTTTCCCGATTCCACTCGCCGCTCATTAACGAATCATGGGCCTGAGGAATATGTCTCGTAACGGCCAAAATCATGGCACACGTGTGTTCCGTCGCCGCAATCGTATTGGACGTAGGGGCATTAACGACAATGATACCGCGGGCCGTTGCAGCCTTTAAGTCGATACTGTCAATACCGACGCCGGCACGACCGACGATTTTAAGTTTCTTCGCCTTTTCAATAACTTTTGCCGTAACATGTGTCATAGAACGGGTAATTAACCCGTCATACTCTCCGATGCGTTCGGCCAATTGATCTTCGTCCAAATTGGTTTCCACATCAACCGTATATCCGTTTTGTCTAAGCAGTTCGACGCCTTTTTCCGACACGTCGTCGCTGACTAAAATCTTCATGACTTCATCCATCTGTCTTACCTCCCTTAGTGTGCCTTGCGGAAACGGTGCATAAAATCAGCCAACCGTTCGCAAGCTTCCTTTGTTACCGCATTATAGGTAGAGGCCCGACAGCCGCCTATAGAGCGATGTCCCTTAAGGCCTATGAGCTTTTCTTCAGCCGCTCGGGAAACAAATTCTTTTTCAAGTTCAGGTGTATCCAAATTAAACGTAATATTCATTAAACTGCGCGAGTCTTTTGCCGCATGAGGTCGATAAAATCCGTCGCTTGCGTCAATGGCATCGTAGACGAAGGCCGCCTTTTCCTTATTAATCCGCTCCGTTTCTTTAAGTCCGCCCCGTTCATCCAACCAGTGCAACGCCTTATTGACGAAGTAAATACAAAATACGGGCGGCGTATTATACGTCGAATCGTGATCAAAAAACGTCTTGTATTGAAGCATAATCGGCAAATCCTGTCGTGCTGTCTCCAAGTACGAATGCTTGGCAATACCGATAACCGCTCCGGCAGGGCCCACATTCTTTTGAATGCCCGCATAGATGAAATCAAAATTTTTCACATCTACAGGGCGGGAAAGAAAATCGCTGGACATATCGCAAATCAGGGGCAAGTCAAAGTGAGGAAACGCTTGCCACTGCGTACCGTGAATCGTATTATTCGATGTCAGATATACGTAATCCGTGTCCGGCAACAGGTCAAACTCTTCAGGCCCGGGAATTCTTCGGAAGCCTTCGCCTTCACTGGTGGCTACGTCATATACGTCACCGTAAAAAGCGGCTCCTTCTTTAGCCTTTTTCGACCATACGCCCGTATTAATATAACCGCCGCGATGTTTTAAAAAATTGGCTCCGTGCATTAAAAACTGCATACTGCCGCCGCCTTGCATAAACGTAATACCGTATTCGTCGGGAATATTCAAAAGCTTACGCAACAAGGCTATCGTTTCGTCCTGCATCTTCTGATAGGCATCACTGCGATGACTGATTTCCACAATGCTCATGCCCGTATGGTTAAAATCCAGAAACTCTTGTTGTATTTCTTCCAGAACCGATAACGGCATGGCCGACGGACCGGCATTAAAGTTATAAACTCTGTTTCCCATCATGTCCTCCTATGTGCGAATCTTTCCTGCCTACAGTGTAATAACACTGTAGGCATTGTTCTCCGAAGACCTGTGAGAAAAAACAAAAAACTCCCGTCCCTCATAGGGACGAGAGTATATTCCCGCGTTGCCACCCAGCTTGCCTTTCGGCCATCTTCGGTCGCTGTATCGGGCGAACCCGTCAAATTCATCATCTGCCGCTCCGGAGCGGAACGCCTCGTAACCTTGCCGACTTGCACCGACCGTCGGCTCTCTGAGAAGGTATCCGATTTGCTTCTCCCTCTTTGCGTTTCATTTATTACTTGTTTTAAAGTATACGAACTTTCCGGAACCGTGTCAAGAAAATACATAATAGACCGTTTTGTATTCGTCACCCGAATACTAACATATTTGTAATCTATACCTTTTCAGTCTTTCTTTGTATACTGTACCTATCTTATTCATCTTTTTTAAGTTACGGAGGTATCTCATGGCTTATACATTACCCGACTTACCCTATGCTTACAACGCTCTTGAGCCGTACATTGACGAAGAAACGATGCACTATCACCACGACAAGCACCATCAAACTTACGTCAACAATCTGAACGGTGCCGTTGAAAAGCACCCGGAACTCTTCAACAAATCGGCGGAAGAACTCATTACGGACTTGGCGGCTATTCCCGAAGACATTCGCGGCGCCGTCAGAAACAACGGCGGCGGTCATGCCAACCACAGCCTCTTTTGGCAAATCATGGGGCCTGACGGCGGCCACCTGAACGGCCCCGTACAAGAGGCCGTCATAAAGACCTTCGGCAGCGAAGAAGACTTTAAAAAACTTTTCGCACAGGCGGCAGCTACCCGTTTCGGTTCCGGTTGGGCCTGGCTCGTCGTCCATAAAAAAGAACTGGAAATCATGTCTACAGCCAACCAGGACTCTCCCTTGAGCGAAGGCAAAACACCGATTCTCGCTCTCGATGTCTGGGAACACGCTTACTACTTGAAGTACAAAAATGCCCGTGTCGACTACATTTCCGCTTTTTGGAATGTCGTCAATTGGGACGTAGTGAACGAATTATACAAAAAAGCTTTGTAAACAGACTGTTTATAGAGAAAGGGTCGTATCCGAAGATACGACCCTTCTTTTATCCTGCGTTACATAAGGCCCAGAGCTGAAAGAATGACCCCGTAACCATGCATAATCAAACGCTGTACGGGCAGCAAAATATACCCGAAGGCGCCGCTCATAAAAAGAAGCACAAAAATTAGGAACGAATAACGTTCATATCCTGCCAACTTATATTCCCACTCAGTCGGTAAAAAGGCCGTAATAACACGCGACCCGTCTAAAGGCGGAATGGGGATCAAATTAAAAATTCCGAAGTTCACATTGTAAATAACAATGAGTTGAAAAACGATGATGAGGCCTTGTGAAACAGGTAGCCCCAATCGCAAAACAAGGGCCGTCAAAAATAAAAAGACGAAGGCCGTCACAAAATTGGCCGCAGGACCGGCCAGTGCCGTCAAGACCTCTCCTTGGCGACGGTTACGGAAATTGTCCGAGTTAATCATAACAGGCTTAGCCCAACCGAAGCGTGCTACAAAAAGCATAATGAGCCCGATAGGGTCAATATGTGCAATCGGGTTTAAGGTCAGACGCCCCGTATACTTCGGCGTGTCGTCACCCATGGCAACAGCCATGCGGGCATGCGAATATTCGTGTATAGCCAAGGCGATAATGAGGCCGGGAATACCGGCGACAAGGCCCAACAAATCAAAATCAAACATACTGTCCTCCATATAAGTAATCCGTCTTCCCGAAAAAGAAGACAATAACAGTATATCATACTTACAAGGCAACAAGCGATACAACAAAAAAAGACTTCCCTAAGGAAGTCTTTTTTTACTGATTTCATGACGCATACGCGTCATATTTGATTCAAATAAAGCGGGATTGGCCATAGCAATGCGCGTATATAAGACATCACCGATAGCCATGTGAATCAGTCTGGACGCACCGGCTTCGGTCGAGTAATTTACTTCTCTACCCATGCCGTGCAGACAGATATCGGCCAATTTCGCCAAAGGCGAATGAATATGGCTCGTAATGACGATAATCGTCGCACCCCGTTCCTTCGCCGTTTCGACGGAGTGAATCAAATCCTTGGATAAACCGCTGTGTGAGACGGCCAGAACGGCATCGTTCTCATCTAAAAGAGCTGCCGACGTAACCTGCATATGAGAGTCCGCATAATCCTGAATAGCCAAACCCAACCGCAAGTACCGTGTCGTCAAATCGCGACAGACCGTAGCCGAGTTTCCGAAACCGTATACGGCAATACGCCGGGCTTGCCGCAAGACGGCGGCAGCCCGATCGATTGCCTCATAATCAAGAAGTTGCAGCGTATCCAAAAGCCCGTCCGCAATATTTTGAAAAATCTTGGACGTAACGGCATTGCACGTATCTTCCGCCTTAATGTCATGATAGTTTTTCAACTCATTCATGGACAGATAGGCAGTCAAGGCCTGCTTCAGTTCTTGCAAACCCTTATACCCCAGTTTCTTGCAAAAACGGGATACCGTGATTTCCGAACTGTCCGTTTCCGCCGCAATATGGGGGATGGTCAGCTTCATAAGCCGTTCCGGATCGGCGGCAATGTATTCCGCTATACGCCGCTCCGACTTCGTCATCCCCTCATAGGTGCCGCGAAGAAAGGGTATTTTTTCTACGTCATCGTAAGACACGTCCGAATACCTCTCTTTATCATAAATTACGCTACGACGGTGTTCAATACCAATACGCCGATAAGGCCCATAATGGCAATGATGGTTTCCAATGCGCACCAGGTCCGTACCGTTTCTTTAACGGTCAGGCCGAAGAATTCTTTGAAGAGCCAGAACCCCGGGTCATTAGGCGGGCTGAAAATGAGCGAACCGGCACCGGTCGCCAAAACCATCAATTCCGGATTGGCGCCTGTTGCCGCGCAGATAGGAGCTGCAATGCCGCCGGCCGTCAAAGCTGCAACCGTTGCGGAGCCGCAAGCCGTACGAATAACGGCAGCCACAAGCCAAGCCAATACTAAAGGCGACAGGCTGGCATCGGCAACAAGAGTTCCGATATACGTACCTACACCGCTGTCGATGAGAATCTGCTTGAGAGCCCCGCCGGCACCGACGATGAGAAGAATCATGGCGATAGCCAGGATAGCATCCTTAACAGTATTCATGATTTCGTCCATCTTCTTGCCGCGCGCCAAGCCGAAAGTATAAACAGCAATGGCTACGGAAATGGTCAGTGCCATATCCGGTTGACCGAGGAATTCAAGAGCTACCGCTACAGGCGAAGACTGGTCCAAAGCGAGTTTGGCAATAGCCGAAGCCGCCATGAGGACAACCGGTACGAGAGCCGTAAATACGGATACGCCGAAACCGGGCATTTCATGGTCTTCAAAAATCTTGGGGTTGTATAAGCCCTTGGGGATTTCCGGGTTAATCCCTTTGGTAAAGTTATAGAATACGGGACCTGCCACAATAGCCGTAGGAATAGCTATAATAGCACCGTATACGAGGGTTACGCCGATATCGGCATTATAAATAATGGCAATAGCCGTAGGGCCCGGATGAGGCGGTAAGAACCCGTGCGTTACGGACAAGGCCGCAGCCATGGGGATGCCGACTTCCAAGAGGGGAATCTTCGCTTCCGCCGCAATGGTAAATACGAGGGGAATCAACAATACGAAACCGATTTCGTAAAACAGGGCAATACCGACGATAAAGCCCGTCAAGCAAACGGCCCACTTAACATTTTTACGACCGAAGACGTTGATAAGCGTCGTCGCAATACGTTGAGCACCGCCGCTTTCGGCCATCAATTTACCCAAGATGGCGCCGAAGCAAACAACAATGGCCAAGCCGCCCAAGGTTCCGCCCAACCCTTTTTCAATGGTCGGAATGAGCTTGGCAACGGGCAATCCTTCGGCTATGCCGACAAAGCCCGCAACGAGTAAGAGTGCGAGAAAGCTGTTGAGTTTCACGCGAACAATGAGGAAAAACAGGACAAGTATGCCGATGGCAAGAATCACTAAAGGCACTTTGTACACCTCCCGAAATAAAATAATAATATCGTGACCGCTAAACGGTTAACACCTTAATAATGCTGTTTCCAGTCGTGGTGGAAACTGCCTTCTTTATCAATACGTTTGAACGTATGTGCGCCGAAATAATCGCGCAACCCTTGGATCAGGTTGGCACCGACGGACGGACTTCTCAGTAAGTCGATGTATTCCAAACCGTTCACAAAGGCCGGCACAGGAATACCGCTCAAAACGGCTAAGGAAATAATCTTACGCAGACTGCCGAGACCGCTGTTAACGCGTGACAGGAAGAATTTATCAAAGACCAGATTTTCCATAGACGGATTTTTTTCATAAGCTTCCGTAATCTTATTGAGAAATACGGCCTGAATAATGCAGCCGGCTCTGAAAATAGAGGCAATAGACCCGTAGTTGAGATCCCAGCCGTATTCTTCCGATGCCTTGCGATACAAGGAGAACCCTTGAGCATAAGCCATAATCTTCGCCGTATACAAGGCTGTGCGCAAATCTTCGGCAAATTCCGCTTTGTCGACAGCGGCGACGGAAGGTGCCACAATGACCTCTTGAGCCGCTTTACGTCCCGTATCGTTGGAAGATACGCGCGTATTGCAAGCTGCCGTAATCATGGAAATATTGACGCCCAACTTCAAGGCTTCCAGGCTCGTCCAGCGCCCCGTACCCTTTTGGCCTGCCGCATCAACGATTTTATCGATAATATCGCCGTCCGCCAAATCGTCTTCTTCCGCAAAAATATCAGCGGCAATACCGATGAGGAAACTCTTCAGTTCCCCCTGATTCCATCGATGGAAGGTTTCGGAAATTTCCCGATTCGTAAACTTGCCTACGTATTTCATAAGCAGGTACGCTTCGGCAATCAGCTGCATATCCGCATATTCAATACCGTTATGTACCATCTTTACAAAATGACCGGCCCCGTCTTCACCGATATAAGTGCAGCACGGTTTGCCGTCATCGGCTTTTGCCGCAATAGCTTCGTACACGTCCTTTATTTCCGCATAACTTTCCTTATGGCCGCCGGGCATAATAGCCGGACCGTGACGAGCGCCTGTTTCACCGCCCGAAATACCCATACCGTAAAAATGGATTCCCTTGGCCTTGCAAGCATCGTAACGACGGCGCGTATCTTCAAAGAAAGAGTTGCCGCCGTCAATGACGATATCTCCTTCTTCCAACAGCCCGTCCAGAGATGCCAGCATGCTGTCTACAGGTGCGCCTGCCATGATCATGAGCATGATTTTACGCGGACGCTTCAAAGACTGTACAAACTCTTTCAAATCATAATAAGGCGTAATTTTTTCATGAGGCCGTTCGGCAACAAACTTTTCCGTCAAATCGGGCGTGTAATTGTATACAGCCACGTCAAACCCGTGGTCGGCCATGTTTAAAGCCAAATTACTGCCCATGACGGCCATGCCGACAACGCCGATATCCTTTGCCATATAGGTGTCTCCCCCTGACTTATAATTTCTTCTGGTACGCCGTAATCGCTGTGAACTGCGGCAATAAATTATCATAAAGTTGTTCAAAAATACTGTACAGCTCTTTATATGTTTCCGCGTTTCCGGCCTGAGGCGTATAAACCTTCTTGGCATGAACGAGTTCCGCCGTATCGGCAATACTCTTCAACTTACCGCTGGAAATAAAGCCCAGTACGGCTGCCCCGAATGCCGCCCCTTCGCTGTTGTCCGGCAAGGTAATAGGCTCATTCAGTACATCCGACAGAATCTGCAGCCACAGCTGAGATTTCGTAAAGCTGCCGCTGACGCGAATATCTTCGACAGGACCGAACTCTTTGAGAGCTACCATGACGCTGTTTAAGCAATAGCAAATGCCTTCCATAACGGCACGAATCATATGAGAGCGGCTATGGTTCAACGAGAAACCGAAGAACATACCGCGTAATTCGGAATTCCAGTACGGAGCCCGTTCACCCGTAAAGTGAGGCAAGCAAATGAGTCCGTCCGCACCGGCTTCTACGTGTTCAGCCTTCATGGTCATCAAATCGTACGGATCGATATCGAGAGATTCAAGAGTATTGCCGCCGTAATGGCAAATCTTATCGCGAACCCAACGTAAAATCATACCGCCGTTATTGATAGCCCCGCCGGCTACCCATACATCGTCAACGAGGTTGTAGCACCATGTACGCATCTTCGGATCCGTCTTCGGCTCCTTCGTTAGCATGCGCAAGGCGCCGCTCGTTCCGATGGTGCAACTCAACTGTCCCGGGTTGACGGCACCGATACCGACGTTGACGAGAACGCCGTCCGTAGCACCGATAACGACGGGAAGGCCTTTCGGCAAACCGAGTTTTGCCGCCGCTACATCACTCAAAGCGTGGCTGTATGTCGTCGATACGACAGGCGGCATATATTCCTTGGAGATACCCGCATATGCAAGAATTTCATCATCCCATGACAAGGTTCTTTCATTGTACATACCGCTTGTTGAAGCCGTAGATTTATCAATAACCCACTCGCCCGTCAAATTATAGAAGATGTAGTCCTTCAGTGAACCTACATACTTCATTTGTCCGAACAAGTCGGGCTGATACGTTTTCAACCAAATAATCTTGGCTAACGGATAGGAGGCATGAATGGGGCAACCGGTCCGTTCGTAAAACTTGCGGCATAAGTCCGGGTCCTTCTTCATGTCCCGTACAATAACGGCACTGCGGCTATCCGCCCAAGTCTGCATGTCCATCAACGGTTCTTTATTTTCATCAAGACCGGCAAAGCTGTGCATAACCGTACTCAACGCAATACCGGATAATTCCTTGTTTTTATAACGAAGCTGAGCCGCCGTCTTCTTTACCACTTCTTCAACGGCTTCGTATATTTGCAAAGCACTTTCTTCCGCCCAATCCGGATGGGGAGTCAAAAGAGGATAAAACGCTTCGGAAGAAGAAACGCTGACCCCTTCGGCCGTATAAGCAATAGCCCGGACGCCTGTCGTACCGACATCGACACCGATCCATACTTCCTGATTCTGCGAATCCATGGTCATACCCATTAGTTCGTACCGCCTTTCGTGCAATCAACTGTAAGACTACTTCTCATAAACCAATTATAGCCTTCCGCTCTTTTAAAATGCAATATATTTTTCATTTTCTAAATATCATTTTGATATATTTTTATCATTTTGCCCCTGTTAGGTATGACCAAATGTAATGTATTCATTCATATTCTCTTCTTTCAGTAATTCTTATTTTAAAATGACATATAAAAAGAGCATATTGTCGAGCTTTCACCCGGCAATACGCTCTTTGCTTTTTATTGATTGGCATGCTTAGTTCCTTATGAACCTACATTTTTATATCAATTCTTTAAAGTGCCTACAATATCCTGAATATTGCGGACCCCTTCTTTTTCGCACCAGTTCTGCATGCCGACAGCCATCTTTTCGATGGCGCCGGGATCAACGAAGTTATAAGCTCCTACGGAAACTATCCGGGCACCGACGAGCATAAATTCAACAGCATCCTTCCAGCTACTGATACCGCCCAAGCCGAGAACGGGAATAGATACGGCTTTAGCCGTCTGCCACACCATGCGCAAAGCTACGGGCTTTACGGCAGGACCCGATAAGCCGCCCGTAATATTTCCCAGTAAAGGACGCCGGGCATCGATGTCGACGGCCATACCCGTCAACGTATTGATAAGAGATACCGCATCGGCTCCGGCTGCCTCAACGGCCTTCGCCATAACCGTAATATCCGTTACATTCGGCGACAGCTTTACAATAACCGGCTTTTTCGTATGCTTGCGAACACTTTCCGTTACAGCAGCAGCCGCCTTCGGATCCGTTCCGAAGACAATGCCCCCTTCTTTAACATTGGGACAGGAAATATTGACTTCCACCGCATCGATTCCGGCTACGTCAAGGCGAGCCGCCAACTCACCGTAGTCTTCCGTAGATCCGGCCGACATATTGACAATAAACCGTGTCTTCAAGCGGCGAGCCTGCGGCAAAATATCCCTCAGGAACACATCCACCCCCGGATTTTCCAAGCCGATACAATTGAGCATACCGCCGGGCGTTTCGGCAATACGCACGCCTTCATTTCCCGCTCTGGGAATAGGGGTAATACCCTTGGAAATGACAGCTCCCACCGCTTCCATAGAAAGAAAATCTTCATATTCCGAGCCGAAACCGAAGGTCCCCGATGCACCGGTAAGTGGCGTATTCATCTGAAAGCCGAGAAACTCGCTTTCCAATCTGTCGAAATTCATCAGAATACCTCCTTACTGTCAAATACGGGGCCGTCGGAGCAGACCTTATAGCGCTTTTTGTCCTTCTTACTCTCAAACGTACAGCCCAGACAGACACCGATACCGCAAGCCATGCGTTTTTCCATAGATACTTCGCAAGAAATACCCGCTTCTTGAGCCTTTTCGGCAATGGTCTTCATCATCACCGTCGGTCCGCAGACGGCAATGCGATCAATTTTATTTTCCGAGAAAATCTGCGGTAACGCCGCTACGGCAAACCCCTGAATCCCTGCTGAACCGTCATCAGTCGTCACATATACTTTTTCCGCCTTATCCTTAAAAAACTCTCTCCAAAACGTTTCTTCCTTTGTCTTGCCGCCGACGAGGACAACCGGCTTTTCAGCAAGTCGGCCGGCCAGGCAAATAAGGGGAGCCAAGCCTACACCGCCGCCGACGAGGAGAACTTTGCCCGCAGCCGTTGAAAAGGTTCCCTCGCCGAGGGGTCCTTCAACAGATATCGTGTCGCCTGCACGCAAGTTTGTCATAGCTGCCGTTCCCGTCCTGACAAGACGGTAAATAATCGTCACCTCTCCCGTCTCCCCGCAAGCCTCCACAATCCCGAAGGGACGGCGCAGAAAAGCAGTCTCCACGGATACGTTGACGAACTGCCCCGGCAGAGTCGTCCGGGCAATCTGCGGCGATTCAAAGGTCAACTTGTAAATAGCTTCCGTAATGGCCTCGTTGCCTATGACACGGGCCTCTTCCAAATACTTTTTCACCCTAAGTCCCCCTTAGTTTTTCGCAGCTTTATCTGCCAAATCGGGATTGGCTTCCAGAAGGCAGTGTAATAATTCGTTGCATCCCGCTTCCACATCCCGGTAGGTCTGTTGAAAATCTCGCGTATACCACGGGTCGGCAACATCTCTGTCTTCACCGGCAAAGGTCAGGAGCGTGTACACCTTTTCGGCATCGTGAAGCCCCGTAATCCGTTCAACACCGCGTATATTCTCTTCATCAAAGACAATAATATAGTCATACGTATTATAATCATCCTTCGTCATCTTCACGGCTCGACGGGGCGTAAAGGGAATCCCCTTTTCCGTCAATACATCCTTCGTGGCGTAATACGTATCGTTACCCGCTTCGTCATTCGTCGTCGCCGCTGAAGCTACTTCTATCTCACCGGAAAGATCGGCACGACGAACGATTTCTTTCATATAAAATTCTGCCATAGTAGAACGGCAAATATTCCCGTGACATACAAATAAAATCTTAATCACTGGCCCTGACTCCTCCGTCATTCACATGTACTGATACATCTTGTTTATTGTAACAGAAATGCGCTGACCTTTCATTAAGAAACCTTGTAAGAAATAAGATTTCCAACAACTTCGCCGCCTTGCAGACCGCTATAAAAAAAGAGATTCGCCGTCCTATGAGCGAACCTCTTTTTTACGATATATCTCCGTACACTTTAATACCGTATTTTCTCGTATCGGCCCGTAAACTTTCCATTAAACGGCAATTTCTTGCACTCTCTCCGACGATAAGCGTATTTGTTCGCCCCTTTTTACGTTCCAAATACACCATATATCGATTGCCCGATCCGTAGCGTCCCCGAACATGATGTACCTGAATGGAGCGAATATCTTTTAAAGGAATCGTCCTCGGACCGAACTGAATAGCCCCGTGAATATAAAAATTTCCCTCGGCAATACGATAAGCCTCAAAAAAACTCCCGCCACTGCGAAGCGAGGCCGTAAGTCGACGAATGACGATAACAAGAACGACACAGCACAGAAATATAAAAGCATTCCGAAAAAGAGGAAATCTTCCCATAGAATCAAAGCCTACCCAAAAATAATGAATATATTCCGTCATCTGCCTTTCCCCTTCATTTCCCGTCTTAAAATATATTCCGTCACGGCAAAAACAATGACTAAGAGCGGGCCTCCTTCAATGACGACAATAGGCAAAGCCTGAATGAGGATATAGTAGAAGACACTTCGCTCATAAGGGTCGTATATATTCCAATGTTCCGTATTGATCAAATCCCCGACAAAGTCCAAACGGTCTTCATACCAACGCAGGAAGGGCCCCGGATGGGAATCGGAAATCATCGACACCGTCCCTAACACAAATACAAGGAAGTAGATAAGGGCTATAACCGTGACCCGCTTCCACACACGTCGAAATACGTGCAGACAAAATCGGTCCCTGTCTTCAGCCGACAGCCGATCCCAAATCGTATCCTTACGACACTCCTTGTTAAACCGATATACAACATACTTATATAAAAAATGCTTACGTATATCCCTCTTCATAAGAAACCTAGCCTACACTACTCATAACCTTGCCGATAAAGTAAATAAAATAGATGAAACCGCCGGAAATGACAAGATAGACAAAAGACCCTAAGGTGATGGCGAGCTCCTTATGATGCCCTGCCCAGCCCTTGCGACTATACCAAACGATGACGGCTATTTTCAAAATAATACTTAAAGCCATAATATAAGGCAGTCCTGTAAAGGCATAGGCAATCAAATACCCGCCCACATCGGATATCACGGACTCCCCCTCATCACCCAGACGCAATCCGATGCCGACGAAAAAACTGCAAAATAAAGACAAGTCTAAAAGTACGGATACCGTCAATAACTTACGCCCTAATCCTTTAAAAAAATCCATCCCTACCTCCGCATCTGCATATCATAATGGTAATATACCATACTTCCTGTCCCTTCACTATACAGGCGACACGAAGACGAAAAAAAGCCGACGTACATACGTCGGCAAGAGCCCGTCAATCTGAATATCCAATGCGGGCAACCGGTGCTAGTGCCGCCTCGTTGGATATTCAACCCGACACATCCAGTGAAACAAGTATATCAGAATATAAAAAACGCTCAAACCCGATATAAATAACGAACATGTGTTACACACGTTCAAACTAATATCAAGAATGAGCTAAAAGCCCGACAGTCGGAGCGTCCCCCGCAGGCAACCGGTGCCAGTGCCGCTTCGTCTGACGCTAGACCCGACACATCCGGTGACCTAAGTGTATCAAACACAAGGACGATCGTCAATGAAGGAAATGTCTACTTCGTACAGATATGCCGATACCCCCTTACTTTCGGCGTGTTTTTATACACCCGGGCCGTCTGTTTGTTCTTAGCAGTGTAAATGCCCCGGCCGTGTACCATATCCCCGGCACCGGTAAGGGCTTTTTCTAGATTAAACTCGTTAAAGTCCATACATGACATGCACGTTGGTTGAAAGTTTTCCGGTTTTTATTGTTGACGCTTTTTAATTTTTCCGCTATAGTGTTGATATCAATAGAGGAAGTGTCGCGACCCGGTAGTCCCTGCGTATTATGCGAAAGGCTCCGGGCGGTCCCTTCCTCTATTTTTTGTTTTATAATCGCCTTAACGGATTCAGTGCTTGCCGCCATACCGGTTTTAAACTATATTCTACCGATTTTATCAAATTCGATAACAACGTAATAATCCCCTTTTCCCCCGCTTATTTGGGCTAATACCGGTATGCCATTAAAATGGGTTAATCCGGTTTTACTTGAAATGGCGGCAGTGTGTAGGATTCCTATATGTTCTTCTATATCTGCCATTTGTTCCGTTGTTAATATGTGTCCATTATGTTCTGTTATTGCGTGAATGATTTGTGCTTCTGTGTAGATTACGCCGAATTTTCCGGTAAACATAATCTTATTCACAGCTTCGCCCGCAGCTCTTCTTGCTTTGACTTTTTTTAAAAATCCTTTCATGTCTTTTACGCCTACTTCGCGAACGTCAAACATGGGTTGTGCATATGTTTCTTTCTCTTTGTGTGCACTGCCCACATTTACCGCATGTTCAGCCATAAAGTCTTTGGCCGTGTATGCCGTGTCGCCATATTCATTGCGGATTTTTGCCCAGCTTTCGGCCATTCTGGCGTAAATGAAGGCGTTTTCGTTAGCAGCTAATTTGGATTTATCGCTACTGTCTTGAAGCTTATTTAATACTTCGTTATATACTTCATAGCCTTCTTTGGTAAGGGATTGTTTTACGGCATAATCGCTCTTGGCCAACTCTTTGATTTTGTCTCCTAAGCCTTTTAACGCTTCGTATTTTCCCTCTGATATTTTGGCATTTTGCTCAAATTCATCGCAAGTTCCGGAGCGTACGCCATGGGTTCTTTCATCTGATCTTCGACCTAAAACTACTGCTGCCGTAACTCAAATGTATAAGGTCTATCCTAAAGGACCGTAGAGCTATTCACTCTACGGTCCTTTGTAATACTAAAAAGCGAATAAAAAAACGCTCAAACCCGATATAAATAACGAACATGTGTTACACACGTTCAAAATAATATCAAGAATGAGCTTAGTTCCCGACAGTCGGAGCGTCCCCCGCGGGCAACCGGTGCCGGTGCCGCTTCGTCTGACGCTAGACCCGACACATCCGGTGACCTAAGTGTATCAAACACAAGGACGATCGTCAATGAAGGGAAAACAAAAAACCGGCGTACATACATACGTCGGTAAGAATTAAAATTAGTGGGTCCGTCCGAGTATCCGCGATCCACGTCCCGAGACGGTGTTGCAACGCCGGATACTCAGCCCAACACCACGGGCAAGATCAGTATAACCACTCTTATAAGAATACGTCAAGAGAAAATCATGTTTTCGTTCCAAAATAAAAAGGTGCTACTGCTGCGGTCGATGCTCGTAAGAACCTCGGCCATACGTCCGAATGCGGCGGCAGAAATACACCTTTTGATAGGGTAAGTATTGGCGAGAGAAAATCAGATATTACACATACAAGTCGTATATCAAAGTTTTATCCGACTTTTAGGGTATGATCTGTGCTTGCAGCGGTCTATTTAATGTCTATTATTTCTTCATAATTCGCCATACAGTTGTCCTGCTGACAGCTAACAAGTCAGCTATTTTTTCGTTAGTATATCCTAATAATTCTTTAAATTTTTCAATTCGTTTTCTTAATTGTGCATTATTTTCCGATTTAGCTCCATCCGAATAAGGGTACATACATTTAACTGCCTCTACAATATTTTTTTCACCGATTGATTTGATTAAACACTCATATCTCCAATCGGCCGTTCTATAACTGGATTGTTCAAGTATTTTTACATATTTTATAGAAACAGTTCTTAGTTCAGTAACATTACCGGGCCAAGTATATGTGACTAAAAGTCTTTCCATCTTCTCAGTCACGGATTGGATTTTCTTAGATTTGGTCAAACTGAGAAGATACTTCATAAACAAAGGTACTATATCTTCAATTCGCTGCCGTAAACCAGGTATTTGTAATTGATTTATGGACAGAGCTTGTCTTAAATCCGGACGAATCTTCTGTTCTTCATCAGGGAGAGCTACCGTATAAAAAACGATATCAAAAATATCCGGTAATGCCATTCCCGGTAAAAATATCTGTTTATGATAGATTGCATTGCTCAAAATTGCTTGTACTCGTAATGAGGCCATTTCTATGTTTTTTAATATAACGCTTCCCCCATTTGCATCCACAAGCAATCCATCAATTCGGCATCCTTTTTCTATATATCCGTAAAATATTTTATTAGCATTGTCGTCATCAACCAGAGCTAAATCTATGGTTATACAAGTTTTGTCGGCTCTATGAGATGCATTATGCAGACACATGGCTATTTCTTCTCTGGCTGTTCCGATTTCTCCTAAAATCATAGTATGATCTTCTACCGGAATTATATTATGACAACTATCCACCAGTCCTTTCATACTATTAGAATATGCCGTAATATTTTTCAATTTATACACCGGAAAAGGATTCTTTATGCTTTTCCCCTTTCGCCTTAAGTTATGCGGATTAGGATGGAATGACATAATAACACCGCTATTTTTCCCATAAACGACGATCTTCTCCATAACGCACCGCATCATAGTGTTAGCAATCAAATGATAACTGTCGTTTGAACAAGCTTCATTTTCCATAAGCTTTTTATACGGCAAATTAGGGAAGAGTTCTTCAACGCTCGTAGACTGAAGATCCTGAGCGGACGCTTGTATATACTTTTCCATAGTCTTATTCATAAATTCAATTTTTCCGTCTTTATCGGTTATAACAATCCCTAGTTGAGCCGTGTACAAAACAGATTTAAAAATTTGTTTATTTCGCTTTGTTTCAGATAATTGAATTGCCAAGTCTCTGGCCCTTAAACAGGCTTCTCTAATTGTTTCCTCACCGGCATACAACCTCACATAAGGTTTATTCAATGTAATTGCAAGATCTATTGTCGCTGCCGCTCCTATAACCACTTCGCAATCAGTCTTTTCAATAGACTCTTTTAAATCCGAAACATCGTCAAATACTATAGGACATACCATAGTCTCTGACAATTGCTCATACATGGACAAACGAGGGACAACCGTAGCATCTTTATGATATACAACACCGATTTTGGAATATCCCAGTTGTTTTGCATGTTGTATAGCAACCATATAATCTATATCTCTAACACGAAACTCTATCAGCGGCAAGGAGTAGTTTCGTTTAAAGCGTGCCGCACTACCGCCTCCTGTAACAAAAACCTGTGTACCCTCCTTTAATGCCGTTTGAACAACTTCATCCTGATTTAATAAATCCGCTTCATACAAATCATAATTCGTGTCGGTATGATCCAGTTCACTGATTACCGTCTTTGCTAATTCCCACATATAAGAAAAACATAATATGCAAACCTTATACTTATCTTTCCGGACGGACCCATTCATAACTTTACAACACACATCCCTTCATACCTATTCATTTCTCTCATACATCGAAATTAAGTCGCCATCTTACATCACGTGTTATATGCTTTTTAGTTTCATTTATTTTATATTGCTTGTTTATGAAACATTTTTTGTTCATTTTCGCCTTTTTTAACACAATTATACATTACTTGTTCTCTATTTTAACATAATAACCATCAAGAATGTTCTTATTTATTTTGATTAAAAGACAGGATGTGACGAAATGAAAAAAGCATTGGAAGACATTATTGTATTAGACCTCACACGTGTACTTGCCGGTCCTTACTGCACGATGATGTTGGCAGACTATGGTGCAAATGTAATAAAAATAGAGGTCCCCAACAAAGGCGATGATACTCGTGCATTCGGCCCCTTTAAAAACGGTGAAAGTCTTTACTATGCTAACGTAAATCGAGGCAAAAAAGGCATTACGTTAAACTTGAAATCCGAAAAAGGAAAACAACTCTTCCTCGATTTAGTCAAAAAAGCCGATGTAGTTGTAGAGAATTTCCGTCCCGGAGTTATGGATAAGCTCGGAATCGGCTATGACACTTTAAAAGAAGTAAATGACCAAATTATTTATGCTGCAGTTTCCGGCTTCGGTTGCTATGGTCCTAAATCCGATCGCCCCGGATACGATATCATTGCCCAGGCTACCGGCGGACTCATGAGTATTACCGGAGATCCCGGCGGACACGGCATTCGTGTCGGCAACGCTATGGGCGACGTTCTGGGCGGCATGAACTTAACCATCGGCATACTGATGGCACTCCATGCAAGAACACTCATACATAGAGGCCAACGAGTAGACGTATCTTTAGTTGACTCCGTAGTTTCCAGCTTAGAAACAGGAACACAGCGTTTCTTCGCATCGGGAAAGCAGCCTGAATTAATGGGCAACCGTTATGCCGCCGCATACCCGTATGATTCATTCCAAGCCAGCGACGGTTTATTTGTTATCGGCTGCGGCAATGATAAGTTATTCTCTCTATTTTGCAACAAGGTAATTAATATGCCTGAATTGTTGTCTGACCCCAGATTCGAAACAAACTTGAAACGCTGTGAAAACCACCAGGAATTAAAACCCATTATAGAAGAATGGAGCCGCCATCTTACAATCGACGAAGCCGTTACACTTCTAAATGATGCCGGAGTTCCTGCCGCACCTATTAACGGTCTAAAACGTGTAACAGAAGACGAACATATTGCCGAAGCCCGAGAAATGTTTGTATCTTTACCTCACCCGGTTATCGGAGATATGAAAGTCAACGGCAACCCGGTTAAATTAATGGATACCAAAGTGCAAATCTCCAGACCCGCACCGGCATTAGGACAAGATACAGAAGATGTATTATCCGCTCTCCTGGGTCTTAATGATGCCGAAATTGAAGAATTGAAAACAAATAATTATATTTAGGAGGATCTGTAATGGATATTAAATCTGTAAATTTTGTTGAAGTTGGTCCCAGAGACGGTTTTCAGAATGTAAAAGAATATATTCCTCTCGAAAAAAAACTTCACATCATAGATATGCTGATTCAATCGGGAGTTAAGTCTATGGAGCTCACCTCTTTTGTGCATCCCAAGGCCATTCCCCAAATGAAAGACTCGCACGATGTAGTCATTAAAACGCTCGAAAAGCACGGTTCTTCCGACGTTGATTTTTTTGCACTCGTCCCTAATTTATTTGGGGCAAAGGCAGCTGCAGAATGCGGTCTAACCAAAATTGATACGGTTATTTCGGTAAGCGAATCTCATAATAAAGCAAATATAAATCGTACTGTTTCCGAGTCCTTAGAAGGATTAACCGCTATTCGTCAAGAGTTGCCTGATATGGAAATAATTCTTTCTTTAGCAACTGCCTTTACTTGTCCTTTTGAAGGCATTACGCCTATAGATAATGTACTATCTATCATCCGTAAAGGCGTTGACTTAGGAATTCATCAATTCTGTTTAGCCGACACAATAGGCCAAGCCGATCCTTTAATGGTACGAAATACCGCTAAAGCCGTACTCAAAGAATTTCCTAATGAACATTTCGAATTGCATATTCATGATACTCGAGGGATGGGGCTTGCCAGTACATTAGCCGGAATTGAAGCCGGAATTAATTCAGTTCAGGCTGCAGTCGGCGGTCTAGGTGGTTGCCCGTTTGCTCCCGGAGCCTCCGGCAATGTAGCTTCCGAGGACTTGATATTCATGTTAAACGCTATGAACATTCACACCGGCATCGACTTCCAAAAGATGCTTGATACAGCCCTGTATGAAACGACAATTATATCCGGTAACTACAGCGGTCACCAGATACACATCAACACCCCCTGCTCCAACTAGGTTAGTCACAACGGAGGTATAATTATGGAAACGATTATGGAGATGGATTTACTTGCATTAGTATTGTTCATTGTTACTATAGTTCTTGCTTTTATACGAAAAGTAAATATAGGTATTTTGGCAATTGCTGTCGGCGCAATCGCAGTCCGTATATTCGGTTTAACAGACAAACAGTTAATCAGCGGCATAAGTAGCTCTATGTTTTGCACCTTAGTCGGCATAACTTTCTTGTTTGCCGTAGTAAAATCTACAGGAGCCTTAGATTTATTGGCTGAAAAAATAATCTCAGCCACGGGGAAAAAAGTTTGGCTTCTTCCGATTGCAATCTACATAGCCGGATTTATTGTTGCAGGTGTAGGCCCCGGTGCAATTCCCGCTTTAGCAATCATCCCGGCTATAGCCGTTACAACAGCTTTAAAAGTAGGTTACAATCCTATTATGTTAGCCCTCATAGGTGAATTCGGATTGATAGCGGGCCGAATGACCAGCGTTACACCCGAAGCCGCTGTTATCACTAGTGCAGCAGCTACTTCAGGTGTTGATAATGTAATGCCTGCTATACTGGCTTGTCAGACAGTCATTACCCTTGTCATATCTATCCTTGTATTCATTTATTTCAAAGGATATAAATTGACAACGACCAATGCAACGGTAACAAAACCCGGTCCCTTTACTGCCAAACAGCTGATTGCTTTAAGCGGTATATTATTGATGTTAGTATTAATGATTGTATTCAAAGTCAACATCGGTCTGGCAGCCTTTATATCCAGTGCCCTTTTAGTCCTATTCGGCATCGCTCCCGATGGAGAATGCTTAAAAGCCCTTCCTTGGGGAACAATTATTATGGTATTAGGTGTCGGCGTCTTATTAACCATCGTAGATAAGGTTGGCGGAATAAAGTTACTGAGCGCCGCAATTTCTTCCATTATGACCAGTAATACGGCAATTCCTCTTATGGGCGTATCGGCAGGTTTACTCAGTCTGGTAAGTTCCGCATTGGCAGTCGTATATCCTACCATGATGCCCATGTGTACCGATATAGCTGCACAAGTCGGTGGAGTTGAACCGCTTGCCTTAATGGCAGCCGTCGGAGCCGGAGGATCGTTAGCAGGAATTTCTCCCATGTCAACAGGCGGGGCTTTAATCTTAGCCGCAATGGGGACCAACGTAGAAAACTTTACCTCTACCCAACAGGCTAAAGTATTCGTTCAGTTACTTATGGCTGCGGCCGCTTCCCTCGTTGTCATTATAGTCGTATCAGCGTTACTGTTTGACCCGATTGTTTCATTATTTATATAAATGTCGCCTCTTTTTCAAACATTGAGGGGTAAGTAAACAAACGGTATTACTCGGCACCGAACACGGTTGTGTTCGGTGCCTCTTTTGTGCTTCAACAATAAAATATAAATTCGGGCGCGACCAAAGTATCTAAGTCCATTACTGATACGTTTCAGTACTTCATTCTTATCGTTGCATTTTTCTGTACATCCGTTAGAAGAGATAGTAAATAATAGCCATCACCTTTTCGGTGTTAATTCAAAAAATTATTATACCTTATCTTGAGAAAATCACGGCAAAAAAATCCAGCATTTGTTCTGCACTATATCTATATATTCTAAACTGCCTACACGGCAGTTAACGAAAAGCGAGAATTTACAAGCCTGGTAATTGTTTTCTAAACTGCCTACACGGCAGTTAACACATACATATTTCGACCTCTTGGTTTTTATTTTTTCTAAACTGCCTACACGGCAGTTAACACATGCACTTGGCAAGCGGTGGCGTGGCAGTATTTCTAAACTGCCTACACGGCAGTTAACCTATATAGGCGATGGAAAGTTTATCCATTGCATTTCTAAACTGCCTACACGGCAGTTAACGTCCAACAATGTAGACTCGTTCTCTGTTTTGCTTTCTAAACTGCCTACACGGCAGTTAACAAGGGCTAACCTTTCCCCTTATTCTTTTATGATTTCTAAACTGCCTACACGGCAGTTAACTTTGAGTTACTATCAGAAAACCGTCGCCTCAATTTCTAAACTGCCTACACGGCAGTTAACATCGTATACTGCGGATACCGCCACGTCGTTATTTTCTAAACTGCCTACACGGCAGTTAACTGGCTCTAACGTCTAACATGTTTTTAATTCTCTTTCTAAACTGCCTACACGGCAGTTAACGTCGTGGCGTAGATAAAGACGACCCCCAATTTTTTCTAAACTGCCTACACGGCAGTTAACACAGCGACTACTTTGCGAGCGGTATTGTCGCATTTCTAAACTGCCTACACGGCAGTTAACGAACACATATGCGATTGAAGCCATGCGAAGCGTTTCTAAACTGCCTACACGGCAGTTAACATGAAGATATTAAACGCCTTTTCATTCGTAAATTTCTAAACTGCCTACACGGCAGTTAACGGCATGAGGTAGATACTCATCGAGAGCCTCACTTTCTAAACTGCCTACACGGCAGTTAACGGAAAGAAAACGAAAGGAACGGTGATATATATTTTCTAAACTGCCTACACGGCAGTTAACATTACGTGCTGTCTGACGAGTTTAGCCTATAATTTCTAAACTGCCTACACGGCAGTTAACGTACGTTCCCGGTAAGACGTTCCACGACCTTCTTTCTAAACTGCCTACACGGCAGTTAACGCGGTGCCGGAACCACCCATTCGGCTAATTCATTTCTAAACTGCCTACACGGCAGTTAACACCTTTGTAAAGGGAAGAGATGGGAAACGAATTTTCTAAACTGCCTACACGGCAGTTAACTCTCATGAAAAGTTTCATATGGTATCCTTCCGTTTCTAAACTGCCTACACGGCAGTTAACCCTATTTTTTGCGCTTCTTCGGCGTAGGTGCTTTTCTAAACTGCCTACACGGCAGTTAACTTACGAGTATCTTAAGCAATTGAATAGAGTGGTTTCTAAACTGCCTACACGGCAGTTAACGAAGTCGGACGAATCACGGGAATTATATTGTTTTTCTAAACTGCCTACACGGCAGTTAACTCAATCCACTTCTTGAAGCCCTTGTAGACTTCTTTCTAAACTGCCTACACGGCAGTTAACGCTATTCGGTGATAAGCGGGGTAAAACGCATTTTTCTAAACTGCCTACACGGCAGTTAACTCTGACAGTGAAAGCGGCTATGTTCTTTCTAATTTCTAAACTGCCTACACGGCAGTTAACCAATCGCGGCGGCGGGGGGCAACTGTTCATCGTTTCTAAACTGCCTACACGGCAGTTAACATACTACGGAGTATCCCAATCGGCCGTATACATTTCTAAACTGCCTACACGGCAGTTAACCTCAAAAAAGAAAAGTTCGCCCACCATTGTACTTTCTAAACTGCCTACACGGCAGTTAACTTTTACTAAACTCCTGAAAAATCAGAATACTAATACAGTTTTATTGATTTTACCTTATTTTACCCTTTAATTTTATTATGAATTAGAATCCTTTATAATATGCGGTTTCCTGATTATACAAAAATTTTAAGGTAATTTAGGCACAGTGCATTCATCGCTTAATCCATAAGTTCCACACTCCATATGTAACGGTGCATCTACTACTGTTCTTTTTACAAACAACCTAAATCGATTACTGTTGGACAAGCTAAGCATTTGCACATAAGGAAGTTTCGTTTTCCCGTTTTTCTGCCTCAATAGGCGTGTCGCTTCTTCATACGATATACCCGGATGTCGAGATACATACCGTTTTGCTTTCTGATGCACTGATCCGTCTACCTGATATCGACTAAATATTTCGTAAGAAGTTATTCTTTCAGGAACATCTCTAATACTTGTAACATGTACATAATCACTAAACCTGGATAACTTTGTCCTTATATCCAATTTTTCCAGCTCGTTTCTGTCAATACTGAAAATCCGTATTTTATTGCCCAATGACGTTTCCCCATATTCCGGGAAGGATACTGCATATTGCATCATCCCACTCTTATTTTTTTCTTCTACAAATGCAATATGAATCTGCATGAACACCTTCGACAAAAGAAAATGAACCGGTACTTCCGCATCAGGCAATAGCGTAATATCCTGATAATGTTTCATATCTACACCTTGTCTTTCTTGTCTTTCTTTTGTCCAAAAACTCCTCCTCGCACTAGGACAGCCATAACATAATGCTTGTCATCGTCTTCCTCTAAATCACCAGTTGAAGTCCATATATTAAATAATGTATAAAAATCTTTTTTCGCTTTTCCCACTCTATGTACTTCTAATAAATTAGTTACAGTTCCATAAATTTCAATGGCAATCGGTCTCCGCTCATTCTCTTCAAAATCCGGGTACCATGTATCAATAGTTCTTACTGCATTCCCTATCTTCTGCGAATGTAAAGCCGCTATCCCGTTTACGCTATAGAGTATCTTGCTCTTATTACCGATATTTTCATTTTTTCCTTTTTGAAATGAATCGTCTTTATCCAGAACTAATTCTTGACTAGGGTAAACCTCTTGTCCATTGCCAATTTGTGAATACGTAGTAACCCTTAATAAGACGGCTTTTTCACCTGATAAAGCCTTGGAAATCACTTCTGCCAATTCTTCTACTTCTAAAAAATTTTCCTTAAAATTATTTAAAGATAATTTTAAGGAATCAAATTCCCATTCTTTATCTGTTCCTACAATAGATACATGGGTTTCAATTCTTTCTGAACCGATTCGATTACGCCATAATCCTCTAGCAGTTGCTATATTCGAAGCATATCTTTTCGCTAATTCATCAAATTTAAACTCTTTAATATATTGAGTTATTATTCCTTCTATTCTTTTTTTATGTATTGTACTATTGCAAGCTGACGGATTTTTAATTCCAGGCAATACCTTTAGTGTATATACTAACTTCAATGTATCGTGATCCGGTTCTAGTGTAGCAGAATCAACAATCTGCAAGTTGGCCACTTCCACTACTTCTCTCATCTTTAAGGGATCTCCGACTGTTGTTTCGGGTAGAGAATGAGAAATAGTTCCTCTAACTGCTTTTTCTCGTATTTCAATAGGGGTGTACTCCGTTTCTCTTTTATCCCATGCCGTACTATACATATACCCATCAGAAAACGACAGTTTTCTCTCAAATGCCAATACGGATGCCATCTCTCCAGTTTGTTTAACTTTCGCCATCGTTATATCCTCCTACTTTAATTTACGCATAAATAAAGATTTTCATCACTTATATATTTATACTCCCACATAATTCTATTAATTGAAGTAAATCGATAAGCCATCCTAAATTCCCCCAATGCAATCACCGGTTCGACAAAACAATGTAGCTTTGTGTCATCTCGTTGATTTTCAACCTTCCCGAGTTCAGAAATACCTTTAAACCCAACTGCAATAGGAATAATCCATCCAGGCTCTTTTTTGGTCTTAATACACACATGATTTCCATTATCTACTGAAACATGATTGTGAATAGCTATATAATCGATTAAACGATTTAAAACGTCATTCTGCACATCATTACCAACTAATAAATCATTTCTATTTATCAAAACAAATCCCGGCATAAGCTGATTTATAATCTTTCTACTGTTTAAAACTGTTCCGCTACTATAGAGAACCTTTACATCCTGAAAGCTCAATACATCTCCACCAGCAATCTTCATCTTATCTAATTCACACCCAATAGTACAGCACAACTGATCTTCCATATCACCCGTAACGCCAAGCAGCTCTATTAACAACGAGACGCTAAGGTGAATTCGGGGTTCTTCTATAAATGAAGCCTTGCTTCCATCCTTATCTAATGGATTGGCAGTTCCTATAATGGAGGTAACTCTACTATTTCTCTTTCTATATACCTGTAGATTAGTTGTTAAATAAGAAACAGCCATTCTAGGAAACCTTATATTTTTCAAAGTATCCATCTGCCTTACTTTTCGCTCTAACGCATGAACAGCCCCAAGCCAAGCGGTCATTGCCGGTACCCCCACTGTTATAGTACTACTCATAGCATTAGCATTAATCACTTGCAATTCTTGAATTAATATATATTTTTTCACAAACTGTCTCACCATCCTTTACGCAATGCTCTTCGCATAAATTTAGAAATATAGTGTAATTCTGCTTTCCCCATCAAAAACTTATCTTTTTTTATTACCTGCTCATAGCTCTGTAGTAACCATCTGGCAAAGTCTACACTAAGAACATCTCGCATCTCTTCATCCAGTATTTCTGTGCTTTCCAAATTAAGCCATATCTTTTGTTCTTCTTTTAAAGATTTATATACTTCATGTTCTACCCATCTTGGCATTTTTAGCCAAAGTTCGTATTTTATCTGAAAGACTTTATCTACGACTTGATACAAAATCCGTCTTATTTTCTTTCGAATATGCTTATTATTTCTCGTATCCTTGATCAATGCATGAATTTCTCTAATATTATTTAAAATATCATAATATGTAACTGCTTCCTTCCAAAAGTCTCTTTTAGGATATTTTCTTCTTTTTTTAGTAATTGTAGGTGGGAGGCTTTCTAGCAAAAAAAAGTTGCCTTTATTTTTTATATTTAACTCACTAATATTTTGAGACTGTGTTCCCCCAAATCCAATTGTAATTCCACCTAATATATCCTGATACTCACCAGATTCCGGCAGACTCATTACTTTACTACGGTTTATCGACATTAGTCTAACCCGTTCAGAAAGTTCGTACAAAACCGATGAATTGGGCAAAACTGACAAAAGATGATAGTCATCATATCCAACCGGAAAATACACTTGTTTTAAAATAGCTTCGGTTTCCTTTGGTTCAGATTGAGTTTTTACACACTTTAGTTTTTTTTTAAATAATTCGTAGTCTCCACCATATTTTTCAATAATTTCCCGTATATGTTGATTTCCACTCTCAGCTTGGTTTAATACTGTATCATTATTTTCAAGTACTAAATTTAAAAACCGAGCAATCCCTGAATATTTAGCATCATTATATACAACATCATTCATGCATCTAACAGACATAGTCGTAACATATTCGGATATGGGATTCTGTCCCGATATTACCTTTATTGCTATCTGTGAATCCGGGTGTGTGAATTTTCCCACATGCGTTGCTACCCGACACTGATGCATATTTTCAATCATATTTTGAACCCAAGTATTTTTTTTTCCTTTTTTCTTATATTCCGCTTCCTTTTTTAGTATATGTTCTTCCAGTATACTCACAGTTAATCTACACCGCCTTTTTCCCTAAATAATCCAAATTGATCTGAATATAGCCATCTGCTATTCTTATTTAAAACAATTTCTCCATATGTTTTAGCTATTTTTATCAATTCTGCTTCTTCATCATCAGTATCCGAAACCCGTTTTCCCAATAGCTCTCTATAATTTCTCCTTATCCACAATCCTTCAATAGTCTCTTCCGATAGCGGCTTATCCAGTGATATATCATATATATCGGTTCTATCCGCTTCAGTCTTATCCCCATATTCCCAAAACTGCAATCTTCCATCTTTATAAACAGCAATAGCTTTTATATCATTGCCATCACTCTTTCTAAACTGATTAATCTTCTGCGGTATTCCCGTCATCCACCAAGATTCTCGAATCCACCCGTTCACAACCGACGGCCCCGTAGCGTCCGAATCATTAAGGTCTTCCATAACTAAATGCTCTAAATCAACTAAAAATTTTTGAGGATATATTTCTTGCTTCTTTTCTATACGCGGAATTGCATCAATTCGTTCTGCCAACTTTTGTACATCCACGTTCTTCTTTAAATCATGTTCTACTATATGCATACTGGACTCGTACCCCGGTCGTGAAAACACCACGTTTCTCCCATACATAGCGGCAATATTAAATTGCATAACGGCTATATTGGGGTCTTCTACAGCAATGCTGTCACGCCGATGCCGCCTAACTCGGCCTGCCAATTGAATAATCGATCGATACGATGAAGGTTCTATAACCGCCCAATCAGCATCATGGTCCCTACCAACCTCTTCAACAGGCGTTGCAACCACTATAAATAAAATATTATCTTCTTTACATGTATCTAAGTGTTTACGGACTATAGAATCGGTAAATTCGAATACCTTTTCTTGCTGCTCTTTTCTTTTAAGAACAGCATCTAAATATTTTTCCTGTTCATGTCTCAATAGCAAAATTTGCCGGCTATGATAAGCCATTACCCTTGCAGACACATTTTCATTCCAAGAAGAATTTAATAAGTATTTAGTTAAAGCTACACAGGCATCAATATGGGCCACCCTGATAATACCGAACGACACTTTTTTCCCCGTTAGTTTGTCAATTTTATGATGTGCACAATGTAACCTTTCAGCAGCCCCTTTCATACATTCAAAATATTCTTTTATTTTCTTATTTAATAAATCATCTGTACTTAAGTCTCCCGCATCTATTTCTTTAATAAACCCTTTTCGTCTAGCAACTTGATTTCTTAACTTCTTTACTCTTTTACGGATAAAATCATGATGTACATCCCTAAATGTACGCTTAGCCTCCATCAAGGACTCAACTTGACAACGAAATTCATCACAATGAATACTTGCAATCGATAAACTGATTTTATGAAATTCGGAATAAAAAGATAAGCCGGTCACGTAAGACCTATATAATACCTCTGCCAAGTCCGGGGGGATGGTTGCCGACGAAATTGCCACATTTCTACCAAAAATTCCCGCCAGATGAATCAGCCGGCAAATCGCAATCAAATCACGAGGATCAAAATCATCTATTTCATCAATGACCAAATCCGATGACATCAATCTCATCATAGGCAAGATAAAACGTCCGCCTCGGATACTTTCAGTAGCCCCCATTACATGGTCAATAGTTGACACCAATACAGGTTTGTAGAGCAAAGCATGATTTTTATAAGCCTGTCTTCTCGTTAATATCCGACTATTATCCGTATCAAAAAATACATTTAAAAACTTGGTTTGTTCTAAATCTTCAGTATCAATATATTGAATATCTTCTGTCAACAAGCTCTCAGGTTCATCCATTAAGGCCGGTTCCCCATTGCTCTCTTTTTCCTCATTATGTAGTGCAGTAATTGCAGATGACCCTATCAAAACTGCTAATTCCGAATCGCTTAATCCGATACGATCTTTATACTCATCTCCCGTTTGTAAGGTCAGTGAACGAAGCCCTAATGCCAATATATAGCGTAAAGAGGAACTTTTTTCAGATACAGCTTGCATAATCTTTGCATTAGCATAAGTTTTACCACAACCGGTACTAGCCATATTAACGATAAAATAGGCAGTATCTTTCTTGTTTTCCTTTCGGAATAAACTTATCTCATCAACAGCTTTATCTTGCCATCTGTATTGTACAGGGCTCTTTTTCTTTAGAGCTTTATTATCCGTTACAACTTCCATATTTTTAGATAAGTAAGGTAAGTTATGTGCTATTTGAACGGCTTGCTTACATACACGCACCAAGTGTTCTTCCAGGCCTTGGTTGTATCCTGTACTACGAGTATTAGCCCATAAGAAAGTTTTTTTCACTTCATCTTGCCTGTTTTCACTTTTCAAAGAAGATATATAATGGTCTGCCAAAACGAGACATAAATGACTGTATATTATCAAGCTCTTAAATACACCGGCATATTCTTTTTCTTTCGCAAAAATATGTTCGTATGAACCAACACACTCAAGTAATCTCGCTGACCATTTTTTTACGCATTTAGTCCATTCCGATGTATTTATTCCCATCATTCCACACGAAAAGCTAAAGCACTTCAAGAACCCTTCAGCATTTTCGAATCTAACATTCTTATATCCCCAATTTGAAGTAATACTTTTCCACAATTCAGAAAAAAGAGTTTTCTCATCATCAGAATAACCTTCATACTTATTGGGTAAGGGTAACCTGTGGTGGCTTAAAATCAAATAGCATATAATTTTTGCAACAGGCGGCAATAACTTTAAACTGTCCTTAAATTCACCGCCATCCGCAATTTTAATGTTATCTTTCACATATTCTATTAATAAGGAAAAATCTACCTTATCATTTTTTAAGGCTTCAAGCCATATGGTGTCATCCGCTTCTGATGCAGTTATATAAACAAGACCTTCCACCAGTTTGCATGAAACCCACTCATGTCTATAAGGATCCGCCTCCAATAACCTGTCTTTTAACTTCCTTTGGAAATAATCGGATGCTTTCCCTACATCATGAAACAGTGCGGCCATCGCTACCAATGCTTTCAACAATGGCATGTAATGCCAGTTATTTTCCCATTCCTCATGATTTATATTTTTACGAGTAGTATTCACAGGAATAATTCCGGAAGTACTGAATGCATCTCTATTACCGACAACCCACACTAATTCACTCCGACTACGAGAGCGAATCCACTGACAGGATACGGCCATGCTTTTAGTAGCATTTTTTCTTAATAATGTATGAACAGCTTCCAGTCCGTCTGCAGTTATAATACCTTTCCACGTATCAGTCCCTATCCTATCAGCAAAACTATCCAGAATTCGCCTAACAGTATACACAGCTTTCTTTTCACTGCGACTGGTAAAAACAACCATCATATACTATCACCGACCTCAAAAAGTCCGCTTACTTCTTCAACTATCTTAAACATAAAATCCAAGGCTTTATGTTCTGTGAATTTTTGTAAACACAACTGTCTAAACTCTTGTTCTGAATAGCCTTCTCGTGCAGAAATAAATGCCCAAGGCAATACGATTGTATCTTTTATTAAATCTGCTACGTCAAACACCAGTGCTCCTCGTCGCGTTTTGCCATGCATAACAGCTAAACTATGAGGTATACCTAAGACCCATAAGGTACAAGCTCCCAATCCGTAAGCCAAATAATTACCATGATTCAAAAAATTATTGGCACTGTCCGTTCCATCATGATTTCTGATGAAATCACCATTTTCCGTTCTTTGTGCCGCATACTTATAAAGCTTCTTTGTAAACTCCGCTTCAGCAGTTAATAATTGAGTCACATCTAAGGCCGAGGCAATACGCCTACCGTAAGAATCCAGTGCCTTACTGACATCCATGTCATCACTATAAAATGCATATTTTTGTAGTTCTCGGTCTTTTTCCCATATTTTTTCTAAATATTCACAACGTTTTCCTTGAAAATATTTAGCGGCTTGTAAGCGTTTCTCCGAATCAAACCAAAAAGATACCCAATGTTGTAAATACTCTGTTGGACGATATTCACTTTGGGGACTCAACCATTCTATTTCTGATCCCGAAAATAACGGCGTACAACCACCCCCGCAAAATCCCACTATCACCCCGGCAGCAGCCAGTAGCCTCATAGCAGCTTGAGTAATGGAAGTACCTGTCCCTAAAAGAACAACTGTCGTATTGGCAATCGGTATATTCCAATATAAATTAGCTTTTTTTCCTTCGGTCAGATAGAGGATACGTCCATCTTTTTGCATAACTCGACACTTTTCAAGATAATATATATTAGCTCTCTTGGAGTGTAAAATAGCTTTTAATTCAGACTTACCCAAATCCTCCACCAAGCTCACCTCTTTATCGTATTTGTATCTAAATTATGTATATATCTTAACACTTTGATTATAATATAAAATTGTTTTTCAGTGTTAATTATGACCAATCAGCAATTTATTTTTTATTTCTATAACTTGATGATATTCATTTCCACTTTCTTAACCTCATCAAAAAAGCTCTCGCCACTAAGCGAGAGCTTTTCACATATTAACATTATTTACCCACTATATCCCCACGCGTCTACCGATTGTCCACCTTTTCCGGATACATGTCGTGCTCAGCTAAGCGTTTAAAGGCCACGTCTTCCCACTTAGTTCCTTTTTTTCCGTAGTTGCAGTACGGGTCGATGGAGAGGCCGCCGCGAGGCAGGAATTTTCCCCACACTTCAATGTATTTAGGGTCCATAAGTGTTATCAGGTCTTCCATAATGATGTTGACGCAGTCCTCGTGGAAGGCGCCGTGGTTTCTGAAGGAGAAAAGGTAGAGTTTGAGGCTTTTGCTTTCCACCATCTTTACATCCGGTACGTAGGAAATGGTGACGGTCGCAAAGTCCGGTTGTCCCGTTATGGGGCAAAGGCTCGTAAATTCGGGACAGTTAAATTTAACGAAGTAGTCGTGGTCTTGATGTTTGTTTTCAAAGACTTCCAAAATTTTCGGGTTGTATTCGTTGGCATAGGTCACGTTTTGATTGCCTAAGAGTGTCAATTTTTCCATCTTATCTTCCTTTCACTAAGGGATCGAGCGTGCCGTTGGCGGCAAAGGCCGCTTCTCTGTCTCTACAGGTACCGCAGAGGCCGCAGGGCTTGTCTCCCCCTTCGTAGCACGACCAGGTCAGTTCGTACGGTACATGAAGGCGTAGGCCTACAGCCACAATGTCCGCTTTATTCATATGAATGAACGGGGCTTCCAGGGTAATACCGCCGCCCGTACCCTCGTAAACAGCCGTTTTCATAGCGTCGAAGAAGGTCGGCGAGCAATCGGGATAGGCCGCTCCCGCCGCATCATCCGCATGGGCGCCGTAGACGACGCGTTCGCAATCGAGGCTGAGAGCCACGCCGGCGGCTGCGGAAAGGAAGATGCCGTTTCTGAAGGGCACATAAGTACTTACGGGCGACTGCCCCTTTGTTTCTTCAATTTGTTTGGCATAGCTCGTTTGCGGCACGGCCTTATCCGAATGTTCCATCAGGCTGTTATGACTGTATGAAAATAAGGGGGTCACATCAAAGGAGATTCGCCGTACGCCGTAATAGTTGGCAATTTTTTCAGCACAACTCAATTCTTTTTTATGTTTTTGTCCGTAGAGCACGGAAAGGGCTATGACATGTTCAGCTCCGTACGTATCTACGGCTTGCGCCAGAGCTGTCGTCGAGTCGATACCGCCGCTCAGTAATACTGCTGTTTTCATATAATCGTCCTTTATTGTAAATAAACTTGAAGGGTTGCATCCGTCTTAAAACGTCCCCTTAGTTCCACCGTCTTTGTCCGCGTACTACGGTTCTTAATGCCGCGCGTCGTCACGCAGGCGTGGGATGCCGTCAAAATAACGGCTACGTCGTCACTTCCCGTCGCCTTGGCCATAATATCCGCAATGTCTCTGCCGATTCGTTCCTGGAGCTGAAGTCTTTTTCCTACGGCATCGCAAATTCTGGCAATCTTGGACAGGCCGATGACTCTCCCTTTGGGGATATAGGCTACTGTCGCCTTCATATCGTACATAAGAGCCATATGGTGCTCGCAAAAGGAAAACATATCGATATCCTTCATGACGACGACACGGTCCTTATCTTCAGTCTGTTCTTCGTCTTCAAAGGTCTTGGCCAAGCGGACCGCAATATCGTCATTCGACTCACCGATACCGGCAAAGACTTCTTCATACATGTCCGCCACACGCTTGGGCGTTTCCTTCAGACCCTCTCTGTCCGGGTCTTCTCCCAAGGCGACGAGGATGCCGCGAATATGTTCTTCTATGGCCTTTTTATCTATCATTTATACTCCTCTTTTCTCAGGATCCCAAATAAACTTATGGAGCTGAAGCTGCAATCTCCACCCGTTGAGTCGCCTCTGTTTCATAAAGTCTACCATCTGCGCAGGGTCGATGGAGCCGAAGACGGGGCTGATATATACGGCGCAACGATTGACAAGATCGTAGCGTGTTACGATTTCTTCCGCTTTTTGTAAGTCCTCTGTACTTGAAACGACAAACTTTACTGTATCCCTCTCGGTAAGAAGGGCGAAGTTTCCCGTCACCATGGCTTTTTCACAACCGCTGCCCGGCAACTTATAGTCCATCGTAAAGGACGGCCGTCGCTTTTGGCAAAACGGAAGAAGGGATACGGCCCCGTTTGTTTCGATTTCTACGTGAAAGCCATGCTTAGACAAGAGATCGATCAGTTCATCTATCCCCTCTTGTAAGAGCGGTTCTCCGCCTGTAAGGGTAATGTCCGTCACTCCTGCACGACAGGCATAGTCGACAATTTCCTGCGGCGATTCTTCCTCGTAAGGACAGTCCGCTTCATTGGCCCAAGCCGTATCGCAATAGGTACAGCTCAGATTACAGCCTTGAAAGCGAATGAAGAGAGCCAATTCGCCGGCACGTTGTCCTTCACCGTTAATGCTCACAAATTTTTCGACAACTCGCATGATTATTCCTCGTATGTCGCCTTATTGGTCGGCGTTTCGTATACTTCTACCCGACAAAGTTCAGGGCAATCTTTCTTTAAAAGATCATAAAAATACTTGGATAGATTTTCCGCCGTCGGTCGAAAAGATACTTCACGCAAGAGAAAGTTTTCTTCTTCAAGGCATGCCAAGGTCGTGTCCTTCAACGATCCTTTTTCATAGATTAAGGCGTGGTCGAAAAAGTCGCAGGCTTCTTTCAAGGACTTTTTCAAGTTCCCGAAATCCGTCAGCATGCCCTTTTCCTGACGTGTTTCTTTCAAGGCTTCCGCCTTGGCGTGAGCCCGTACGAGCCAGCGGTGTCCGTGCAGGTTGTGACACTTGCCTTCATAGTTTTTTAAAAAATGAGCGCCGTCAAAGGTCGCTTCACTGCTTATATAGTACATAGTTACCTCATAAAAAAAGCCCCGCTCTGAGCAGGGCTTTCGGTCAACGTAAAAACGCAAACAAAAACAGCCCTGGTTTTGTTTAAGGACAGGATGGTGCAAACGAACTGTCCGCATAGAGTATGCCGTTTCATTGTATGTCTTGAAGCCCCGTTTGTCAACGGCATAAGGTATATAAGAAAACAACGGCTGCCCTGTATGAGGCAAACCGTTGTTTGTATCTTCTTATGCCTGTACTTTTCTCATCAAAAGAGTACGCATAGAATTTAATACGGCTAAGACCATAACGCCTACGTCGGCAAAGATGGCAAACCACATATTGGCAATACCGACGGCCCCCAAGATGAGGAAGAGAATCTTAATGCCGATGGCTATGTAAATATTTTCCTTAACAATGGCCATGCACTTGCGAGCAATTTTAACGGCCACGGAAATCTTTAAGGGGTCGTCATCCATGAGGACTACGTCCGCCGCCTCTACAGCCGCGTCGGAACCCATGGCACCCATGGCGATGCCTACGTCGGCACGGGCCAGGACGGGTGCGTCGTTCAAACCGTCTCCGACAAAGGCCAGAAAGCCGCCGGCGGCATTCGTTTCTTGCAACAAAGCTTCAGCTCGTGCCACCTTATCGGCAGGCAAGAGGTTACCGTATACGGCATCAAGTTCTAACGACTTGCCGACCTTGTCGCCCGTCGTCTGGCTGTCGCCTGTCAGCATAACCAGTTTCTTCACACCTTCATTACGTAATGCCTTCACAGCCTCTTTCGAGTGCGGTTTCAAAGCATCGGAAACGGCTACGTGACCGGCGTATACTCCGTCTACGGCTACATGAATAATCGTGCCGTCACACCGGCAGTCGGGAACGACGGCCCCGACGGATTCCATAAAGAGTCTGTTACCGACACAGACGGTTTTCCCGTTGACTGATGCACGAATTCCCTTGCCGGGAACTTCTTCCCCTCCTTCCACCTTACAGCCGTCACCGTCAGCCTTATAGGCACGACGCAATGATTCGGCAATGGGGTGAGTCGAAATGGCTTCAACGTGGGCCGCCAAATGAAGGAGCTCTTCTTCGGGCGACTTCCCTTCACGCATCGCTTCGGCAAAAAATTCTTTAGCCGGATGAACGGCTGTAACACCGAAGATGCCGCGCGTTAACGTACCGGTCTTATCGAAAACAACCGTCTTTACATCCGCCAGTCGTTCTACGTAATTTGAACCCTTAATGAGAATACCCGCCCTGCCGGCACTGCCGATGGAGGCAAAGAAGGACAAAGGTACACTGATAACCAGCGCACAGGGGCAACTGATAACCAGAAAGGTCAAGGCACGGTATATCCAGATATGCCAATTACCTTCCCCCGTCGTAAGGAGTCCGAACAAGGGCGGTAATAGTGCCAAGGCCGCTGCCAGACCGACAACCGTCGGTGTATAAACACGGGCAAACCGAGTAATAAACTGTTCGGATCGAGATTTTCTAGAACTTGCTTCTTCAATAAGTTCCATGATTTTAGCAGACGTCGAATCTTCAAAAGCCTTCGCCGTTTGAATACGCAAGACACCGTTAACATTGATGCAGCCGCTTAAGACCGTATCTCCGGGCTTTACTTCACGGGGCATACTTTCCCCCGTAAGGGCTGCCGTATCGAGATTACTGTTACCCGAAAGGATAACTCCGTCAATAGGAATTTTTTCGCCGGCCTTGACGACAATAGTCGTACCGACTTCCACTTCATCCGGATCCACTTGTACCAAGGAGCCGTCCACTTGTTCCACATTGGCGTATTCGGCGTTAATATCCATGAGACTTGCAATATTGCGGCGACTCTTATTGACGGCATATCTCTGGAACCATTCACCCACTTGGTAAAAGAGCATAACCGCAACGGCTTCCGTATAACCTTCGCCGTCATAAAAAGCAATGGCCCAGGCCCCTAAGGTCGCCACAACCATAAGTACGCATTCATCAAGGCCGTTGCCGTGTCTAAGCCCTTCCCAAGCTTCCAGTAAAACGTCATAGCCTACAACCAGATAAGCTACGGCGTACAAAGCAATATGAGCCGCTTTCGGCACGTCGAGAAAGGAGGTACCGATCATAATGACAGCGGCAACGGAGATGCGAATTAAATCCTTCTTCTGTCTGGCACTTAGCATACATGTCCCCCCGATGTAAATTCTTACAAGAAAATTTCGCCGTCAGACGTTGCTTTTTTACAGTTATGTTGTACTGCTTCCATCACGGCTTGCGGATCGGCACCGTCTTCAAATTCAACCTTCATCTTTAAAAGCATGAAATTGACATTGGCTTCCTTGACACCTTCCGTCTTATTGGCCGCCGTTTCCATTTTGGCTGCACAGTTCGGGCAGTCGACTTCAATTTTATAAGACTTCTTCATTTTTAAATCCCCCTCATTTTTATTTATGAATATCTGTTCATTTATATTTCTATCATATTCTATTAAATTTTGCTTTGGTCGTCAAGAGTTTTTTACACAAAAAGTACGGCCATAATCACAGATTGTTATGACCGTATTTCCAATAGTTAATGTAATTCCATAACCGCCATATGTCGTCCCGTCTTGCCCTTTTCCTTTCTATACGAAAAAAAGAGGTCCGTATGGGTATGAGTACATATGTCGGCACATTCGATATGATCCTTTTGAAGGCCTGCACGCAACAAAAGTCGCCTGTTGGCCTCCCACATGTTAAATAGATACTTGCCTTCTTTCGTCGGCTTATAAAGGTCTAGAACCTCCGTTTTTCCGAAAAGGTTCGTAAAGGCCTGTATAACATCGTCTCCCACTTCAAAGCGATCAGGACCCATGGCTGGGCCGATAGCCGCCAAAAGGTCTTTAGCTTCGGATCCGAAGGCTTCTTTCATTTTTTCTACCGTAAGGCCCGCAATATTACCGGCCGTCCCTCGCCAACCGCCGTGAGCCAAGCCGATAGCCTTGCGAACAGGATCAAAAAACAACAAAGGCGTGCAGTCTGCAAAATTCATGGTCAACGCCACACCGGGTTCATTCGTAATCAAACCGTCGCAACCGGGCAGTGCGTCTTCCTTGCCTTCTACGCCGCGACCGCAGTCTTTTTTAGTAACCTGCTCAATATGTACGCCGTGTACCTGATTGCACCCCACCAGGTCTTTTATCGATATACCCAAGGCGTTAAAATACCGTCGTCTGTTTTCCTTAACGGCCTCTTTATCATCGCCCGTAGAAAAACTCATGTTCAAACTCTTAAAATCTCCCGTGCTGATGCCGCCGAGCCGTGTCGATACGGCTGCCGTCAAGTCCTTATAAGGGGCAAATAGCCGGAAGGATACAAAAGATACTCCCTCTTTTTCTATAATATCGCTCATGTCGTCACCGCCTGTTACATATTCTGTATACATTACCATTCGTTTCATTATACCAAATCTCTATTTTTTCTCGAAAGGTTTTTATTTATTCTCCTCTGTGCTATAGTAAAAATATCTTATACGACTTAGGAGGCTTATGATGGACTTTACATTAAAAAAACAATCTTCCGCCGAACTTACGGAAAAGGTTACTGAAAAAAATACGGCCATTGCATATGCCAGCGGTACGGCTCCCGTGTACGCCACACCGGCCCTTGTAGGACTGATGGAACATGCGGCCGTAAAGGCTGTTGACTCGCAATTACCCGAAGGCTTTGCCACTGTCGGTATTTCCATGAATATTAAACACACATCCGCCACCCCCGTAGGCATGGACGTAACGGCCATGGCGGTTCTTACGGAACAGGATCGCCGCAAACTGACCTTTAAGATTACGGCTTGCGATGCGGCCGGTCCCGTCGGTGAAGGCATTCATGAACGCTTTATTATCGAAGCGGCTCCCTTTACGGAAAAGGCGAACAGCAAATTGAAATAGCAAAAAAGGAGACTTCTCACGAAGCCTCCTTTTTTTTAATGTCTATTCCAATCCGGCCAATTTACGCACGTCCATGCGTGCATCATATTCTTCAGCCGTAATAAGGCCGCTCTCTACAGCCGCTTCCTTCAAGGTCAAGCCTTGGGAGGCGGCTTTTTTGGCAATGCTGCAAGCCTTATCATACCCCACAAGAGGTACAAGGCCCGTAACTAAGATTAAGGAGCGATACAGATTTTCTTCAATTCGTTCCCTGTTCGGTTCAAGCCCTTTTATACAGTGCTTACCGAACGAATCCATAACATCCGTCAAAAGGCGAATCGATTGAATCATGTTATAAGCCATAACGGGCATGAACACGTTGAGTTCGAAGTTTCCCTGACTGGCTGCAAAGCCGACTGTCGCATCGTTTCCCATAACTTGTGCGGCTACCATGGTCACCGCTTCAGCCTGAGTGGGATTTACCTTGGACGGCATAATGGAACTGCCCGGTTCGTTAGCGGGAATAATGAGTTCGCCAATGCCGCAACGCGGTCCCGACGCCAACCAGCGCACATCGTTGGCAATCTTCATCAAATCACAGGCCAAGGCTTTCAACATGCCGTGAGCAACAACGAGTTCATCCTTACTCGTCAAAGAGTGAAACTTATTTTTTGCCGTTCTGAATACCTTACCCGTCAGACGACTCAACTCTTCAGCAAAGAGAGGTCCGAACTCATTCGGGCAGTTGATGCCCGTACCGACGGCCGTCCCGCCGGCAGCCAAATCACGCAAGAACTCGCATCCTTGCACGAGCATCTCCCGATTTCGTTCAATCATGCGGGCCCAACCGCTGATTTCCTGCCCTAAAGTCAAGGGCGTGGCATCCTGTAAATGCGTTCTGCCGATTTTTACAATGTCTTTATATTCTTCCGCCTTCTTTTCCAGCAGAGACTGCAACCGGTCCATGGCGGGGAAAAGGCGGTCTTCAATTAAGCACAACGTCGCCGCATGCATGGCCGTCGGAAAGACGTCGTTCGAGCTCTGCGATCGATTTACATGGTCATTAGGATGAACGGTTATACTTTCTCCCGCAGCGACGGCTATTTGGACAGCCTTTTTAGCAATTACTTCGTTCATATTCATATTAAATTGCGTACCGCTACCGGTCATCCACACGGCCAGGGGAAAGTTTCCGTCCAAATGACCAGCCAGGATTTCATCGCAGGCCGCTTCAATAGCCCGAGTCCGCACATCATCCAAGTTTCCCAGCTTATTATTCGTTTCAGCCGCCGCTTTTTTCAAATAAGCAAAGACCGTAACCAATTCTTGGGGAATTTTTTCCGTACCGATTTGGAAGTTTTCCAGACTTCTCTGTGTCTGTGCCCCCCAAAGTTTATCGGCAGGGACCTGTATTTCTCCTAATGAATCTTTTTCCGTCCTGTAATTCATGACATATCGCCCTCTCGTAATAAAAGCGGACTGCCTGCATATACAAGAAGTCTGCTTTATATATTTTTAAGACAAGTGTTTCAAGCCTTTTTGACCGATGTCGCGACGAACTTGTTGGCCGTCAAAATGAATCCGTTCTACCTGAGCATAGGCCTTACTGATGGCATCCTGAAGAGAGTCGCCCAAAGCCGTTACACCCAAAACGCGGCCGCCGGCGGTAACGAATTTTTCGTCCTCTTTCTTAGTGCCCGAATGAAATACATAGACACTACCATCCTTTTCTACGTCATCCAATCCGTCAATGACATCCCCCTTGTGTGATGATTCGGGATAGCCGGCCGAAGCCATAATGACGCAACATGCCGCTCCCTTATGCCAATGTACGTCTTGAGGATCCAATCGACCGGTAGCACAGTTATACATAATTTGAGCCAAGTCACCGTCCAATAAGGGCAGGACGACCTGCGTTTCCGGATCGCCGAAACGGCAGTTAAATTCAACCACCTTCGGCCCCTTATCCGTCAGCATGAGTCCTGCATATAAGCACCCCTTATAAGGAATGCCTTCCTTAGCCAACCCGTCGACAACGGGACGCAAAATCTTTTCTTCTACGACTTGACGCCATCGATCCGTAAGAACGGGAGCGGGAGCATAGGCACCCATACCGCCCGTATTAGGGCCCTTGTCGCCGTCAAAAATCCGCTTGTGGTCTTGAGCCGCCACCATGGGAACGATGGTTTTACCGTCTACGAAAGCAAGTAAGCTTGCTTCTTCACCGACCATACACTCTTCTACAACGATTTGTCCGCCCGATTCGCCGAAAATGCGATCTTTCATCATGGCGTCTACGGCATCCGTCGCATCCTTTACCGTCTGTGCCACGACTACACCCTTACCGGCTGCCAGACCGTCGGCTTTGATGACAATGGGAGCTCCCTGTTTTTCGATATACGCCTTGGCCGCTTCTTTGTCCGTAAAGATTTCATAAGCCGCTGTAGGTACACCGTATTTTTTCATCAAATCCTTGGCAAATCCCTTCGACCCCTCGAGGCGAGCTGCCGCCTTAACGGGACCGAAAACGGCAATGCCTTTGGCTTCAGCCGCATCTGCCAGCCCTTGTGTCAAAGGTACTTCGGGACCGACGACGAGTAAATCGATGCCTTCTTTTACGGCAAAGTCCGTAATACCGGTCAAATCCGTTACGGATAAGGGGATGCATCGGGCCAAGTCGGACATGGCTTCACTTCCCGGAAAGGCATAAAGGCTTTCTACGGACGGGCTTTCGTGTAATTTACGCACCAAGGCGTGTTCACGACCGCCGCCGCCGACTACTGCCACCTTCATTACGCCTTATCCCCCTTTCTTACTTCTTCCGTCAAATATGCGGCAATGGCCGCATCGTATTCAGCCGTATGAGTAAAGGCCAAGCGAGCTAAATTCAAGCGATAGGCATCGCTTAATTCGCCGTCTTTTTTCAAAAGTTCCGCAATCTCGCCGTACATATCGGGATTGGTTACGATGGCGACAAATTTATTATTCTTTGCGGCGGCGCGTACCATGCAGGGACCGCCGATATCGATATTTTCAATGGCATCTGCCAAGGTTACGTCCGGTTTGGCAATCGTTTCTCTAAAAGGATATAAGTTTACGACTACCAAATCGATGGGGGTAATGCCGTGGTCTTTCATGGCCTGTACATGACTTTCATGATCACGCATGGCTAAAATAGCCCCGTGAATTTTCGGATGCAAGGTCTTTACACGGCCGTCCATCATTTCGGGAAAGCCCGTCACATCCTGTACGGCTGTAACGGGAACGCCTGCATCGCGCAAAGCCTTCATCGTACCGCCTGTCGAAATAATGTCTACACCCATAGCGGTCAATTCTTTACCGAACTCTACAATGCCTCTTTTATCGGATACACTCAATAAGGCTCTTTTTATTTTCACGACTGCCACTCCTCTTATTCCTTAATACGTACGCGATTACCTGAAATTTCCAACTTGTCATCACAAAACAGGGAAACAGCTCGCACGTACGACGGGTGTTCCTTTGTCAGAATACGTGCCGCCAGGGTATCGGCCGTGTCATCGTCTTTTACAGGGACCGTTTCCTGAATGATAATGGGTCCCGCATCCATGTCGGGGACGACGAAATGCACCGTACAACCGGCCACCTTGACTCCTGCTTCCCACGCCTGTCTTTGTCCGTGTAAGCCCTTAAAGGACGGAAGCAAGGCGGGATGAATGTTAATAATTTTATTTTCATAAGGAGCGATAAAATCTCCGCTCAAAATTCGCATAAATCCGGCAAGACAAATAAGGTCCGCTTGATACGGAGAGATTTGTTCCGATATATAGTGTTCAAACCCACCTTGGCTCGCAAAGGACTTCCTGTCCGCTATGATAACGGGCAATCCCCACGAGCGTGCCTTTTCAATGAACGGTGCCTGAGGATTATCGCAAACGGCCGCTACAAAACGGCCTTTGATTTCACCCTTTTCCATGGCGTCGTGCAGAGCCTGCGCATTGGAACCTCTGCCGGAAGCGAAAACGATGATTCGCTTCTCAGTCATTGAAAACGCCTCCCTTTAAGACGACACGGTCACCGTCGGTCTTGACGGTCTTACCGATAACATAGGCCTTTTCATGACGATCTTCCAGGTTCTTCATAACCGCCGGCGCGTCGTCCTTGTCGACAATCATAATCATGCCGATACCCATGTTGAAAGTTCTGTACATTTCCGGCCAGTCCACGTTACCCCACTTCTGCAATAAGCCGAAGACGGGCAGCTGCGGCCATGTTGTAACGTCTACTTCCACCCCGATGCCTTTAGGTAGAACACGAGGAATGTTTTCGTAGAAACCGCCGCCTGTAATATGTACCATGCCTTTTACATCAAATTCCCGAATAACGGGCAAACACGGCCGCGGGTAAAGGCGTGTCGGTGTCAGAAGGCATTCGCCGATGGACATACCCAATTCTTCTACATAGTCCGTAAGCTTCATCTTCATACGATCGAAAACTATTTTACGAACTAAGGAAAAGCCGTTGGAATGAACGCCTGTCGACGGCAAGCCGATGAGAACATCACCCTCTTTAATAGTTTCTCCCGTAATCAGTTTTTCACGGTCTGCCAAGCCGACGCCGAAACCGGCCAAGTCGTAATCCCCCTCACCGTAAAAGCCGGCCATTTCAGCCGTTTCACCGCCTAAGAGAGCACATCCCGATTCGCTGCATGCCTGAGCCACACCCTTGACGATAGACGCTACCTGTTCAGGATTGAGCTTACCTACGGCAATATAATCGAGGAAAAAGAGAGGTTCCGCACCCTGGACGAGAATGTCGTTAATGGACATGGCTACACAGTCCTGCCCGACCGTATCGTGCTTATCCATCATAATGGCCAGGCGCAGTTTCGTACCTACTCCGTCCGTACCGCTGACGAGAACGGGATTTTTTACGGAACTGTTCATTAAGGAGAAAAGGCCGCCGAAACCGCCTAAATCACCCAGCACTTCCGGTCTGTATGTGGCCTTGACCGAATCCTTCATCAATTCAACCGCTTTGTTACCGGCATCGATGTCTACTCCGGCTGCGGCGTAGGTCAAACTTTCCTTAGCATTTTCCTTCGAGTGCATATTTTTCTCCTTCCTCATTGGCGGGAATTTCCGTGGGATAATCGTTATTGAAGCAAGCCAGACACATATTTTCCTTCGGAATTTCGGGCATAGCCTTGGCCAATCCGTCAAAGGAAATGAAGTGTAACTTGTCGACGCCTATATACTTGCGGATCTCTTCAACCGACAAGTCGGAAGCAATGAGTTCCTTGCGAACCGACGTATCGATGCCGTAGAAACAGGAGTATTTAACAGGCGGTGCCGATACGCACATGTACACTTCTTTAGCACCGGCTTCACGCAAAAGTCTGCAAATAATACCGCTCGTCGTGCCGCGGACGATGGAGTCGTCAACCATGACGATTCGCTTGCCCTTAACAACGGACTTGACGACGTTCAGCTTCATGCGAACGGCCAGTTCACGTTGCTTCTGATCCGGTTTAATAAAGGTACGACCCATGTAGCGATTCTTAATGAGGCCGAAGTTAAAAGGAATGCCCGATGCCATGGAATAGCCGAGAGCCGCCGTCGTACCGCTGTCGGGAACGGAAATGACGAGGTCCGCATCGTAATGCGTTTCATTCCACATTTCCCGCCCCATAGCCAAACGGGCCTGGTACACATCCTGTCCGTCCATGATGCTGTCGGGACGGGCAAAATAAATGTATTCGAACGAACAGACTTGTTTACGTTCCGCTTCCGCATACATAGTAGACTTCAAGCCGTCCGCTCCGATTTCGATAAATTCACCGGGCTTGACATCACGCACAAAAGTAGCTCCGATAGCATCGAGAGCACACGTTTCCGAAGCGATAACATAGCCGCTCGTTTCCGTACGACCGATACACAAAGGACGAAAACCCAAAGGATCACGAGCCCCGTAAAGCTTTTTATTGGTCATTAAGACAAGGGAGAAAGCCCCCTTAATTTGAGTCATGCTGTCAATAATTCGTTCTTCAATAGTCGGCTTTCTGCTACGGCTGATGAGGTTGACGATAACTTCGCTGTCCATCGTTGTCTGGAACGTCGCCCCGTCATCTTCAAGGCGCGTACGCAGTTCCCGGGCATTGGTCAAATTGCCGTTATGTGCCAACGCGATTTCCCCCATTGAGGTGTACACGGCCAAGGGTTGGATGTTACGGGGATTGTTGGAGCCCGTTGTCGAATAGCGCACGTGACCGATGCCGATGGGACCGCCTTCATTGGCAGGCAATTCCTTTTCAAAGACCGAGCTGATTAAGCCCATGCCGCGATGATTATGAATATCCGTGCCGTCCGTCAGAGCAATACCGCCGCTTTCCTGTCCGCGATGCTGTAAGGCAAAAAGCCCCCAGTATACATAACGGGGAATGTCCGCTTCTTTATCGTAAATGCCGAAAACACCGCATTCTTCATGAAGTTTATCCCATACCGAATCGTATTGCATAGTTCCTCCTGATTGATTCTACGCCTGATTGAGTTGCTTTTGTAAATTTACGTTCTTCGCTTCTACCTGAGCCGTCATATCCGCACGATAGGCCTTATATTTACCTGCCAGTTGGGCATCGCCTACCGCCAGGATTTGAATAGCCAAGAGGGCTGCATTCTTCGCCCCGTTTACGGCTACTGTCGCTACGGGCATGCCCGACGGCATTTGTACTGTCGACAAAAGGGCATCCATACCGCGCATGCTGCCGCCTTCAAGAGGAACTCCGATGACGGGCAGCGTCGTAAAGGACGCGACAACACCGGCTAAATGAGCCGCCATTCCCGCACCGGCAATGAGACACCCTATACCGCGTTCTTCCGCCGTTTCTGCAAATTCTTTAACAGCTGCAGGCGTACGATGTGCCGAAGCCAATACGGCTTCATAAGGAACGCCGAATTCCTTAAAAATATCCAATGCTTTTTGCATAACGGGCAAATCCGAATCGCTCCCCATCAATAAGCCAATTTTTTTCATAACTTCCTCCTGTAGAAAATAAATAAATCCCGGCAGAAGGCATACGCCTTCGGCGGGATTATAGCACTAAGATACACTGCAGGCACGACAATAGAAGGTAGGTAAATTTATCTTTCGAAATCTCATTCTCATGTCGCATCTCCTCACAGTATGAATGATAGAAAATACATGTTGTATTGTACCAATAATCAGGGTCTTCTGTCAATGACAACGGCCGTCATACAGGCGTTTTTACGGTATGGAAGAAAGTGCTTTTCAGCCTTTCTTTTCGCCCTTGACGACCCGATCCGAATACGAAAAAACGACACCCGCCAACATCCCGCCCACGACGGGACTGACAAGAGACGTAATCCATAAGTATCTCAAGGTCGGTACAAAGTACAAGGCCAGTTGCAAAAAAGACAGGACAAAGGCCGTCGCCACATACGGGCGAAAAACTCCGCACGTAACCGGAACACGCCGCTGCAACTGCCCGTAACCGCCCTTTTTACCGAAGACGGCATGAGTCAAAAAGAGGCTTGCAACAAACAGTCCCGCCCAAAGACCGATCCCTTCCGAAGCATATAATGTCACACTGAGGCACCACAAAAGGCAGATTAAATTGTGTAAAACGACAGCCCGCACCGATACGCTCCCCTTTCGGTACGCATAGACCCCGCCTGCACCGATGACGATGAGAGCAAACAAATGAAAGGTCGTAACCGCTTCAAAGGCATGGAACATACTCATCTCTCCTTTTCTTACATACTACCATGAAGGGAAGGTCCAAGCCAAACAAAAAGGCGTTCCTGCAGGAACGCCTTCGAGTGATAATGCAATTCTTATAAATCGGAAAAATCCAAGGTCGCAAAGAGGTCGTCAACAGTTTCGGCACGACGAATTTGCGTAACACTATGGTCCTTATGCATGAGCAATTCCGCCGAACGAAGTTTACCGTTGTAGTTAAAGCCCATAGAATGACCGTGAGCACCCGTGTCATGAATGACCAGAATATCGCCGTCCTTAATCTCGGGCAGGCGGCGATCAACAGCGAATTTATCGCAGTTTTCGCAAAGGGATCCCGTTACATCATATACGTGATCGGCCGGTGCCTCTTCTTTTCCCAGAACAGTCAGGTGGTGATATGCTCCGTACATGCCGGGACGCATGAGATTCGCCATGGAAGCATCCGTACCGATGTAATGTTTCCAAATATCCTTATGGTGAATAGCCGTCGTTACCAAATAGCCGTAAGGGCCCGTAATGGCACGTCCGCATTCAAAAGAGAGGCGAATATCATCCAGTCCGTTAGGAACCATAATCTTTTCAAACTGACCCTTAATGCCGGCACTCAATACATCATAGTCGACAAAACTTTCTTCCGGGCGATACGGTAAGCCGATACCGCCGCCGAAATCGATAAAATCAATATAGATGCCGAGGCGTTCTTTGACCTCTACAGCCAATTCAAACATCATCTTCGCCGTATTGATCAAGCCGTTGGCGTTGAGTTCATTGGATACGACCATGGTATGAAGACCGAAGCGTTTCACACCCTTTTGCTTTAAAATAGCCATGGCTTCAAAAGTCTGATCGCGCGTAAGCCCGTACTTCGATTCTTCCGGCGTACCGATAATATCGTTGCCGTCTTTTAACAAGGGGCCGGGATTATAACGCATGCAAATACGGTCGGGAATAGGACCGTTCGCTTCGAGGAAGTCGATCATCGTAATATCGTCAATATTAATAATAGCCCCTAATTCCATGGCCTTGGCAAATTCTTGATAGGGCGTATCGTTGGACGAAAAGATAATGTCGTCGCCCGAAATACCGACTTTTTCGCACAACAACAGTTCCGGCAAAGAACTGCAATCGGCGCCGACGCCTTCGGCTTTGAGGATCTTCATAATATACGGATTAGGCGTTGCCTTTACGGCAAAATATTCTTTAAAATCCTTCGCCCAGTCGAAAGCCTTGATAAGCTTGCGAACGTTCGCTTTTATGGCTTCTTCATCGTAAATATGAAAGGGTGTCGGATAGGTTTTAATAATTTTACGAATTTCGCCTTCCGTAAAAGGCACTTTTTTCTCATTCATCACTGTCACTCCGTTTTCCGTACTGACAAGCAGTACTGAACTTACTGTACGATAATTGTCTCTTTTACCGCCTTATTATATAATAAGAAAAAATAATTTGTAAAATAGATGAATTCGATTGAATCGATTTGTTTTTCAGATACTTGGAGATGTTTATGAATACGGAAACACTGCGTACCTTTATTGCCGCTGCCCAAATTAAAAATTTTACCAAAACGGCGGAACACCTTTTCATTGCTCAATCAACGGTAACAAACCGAATTCTCGACTTGGAGAGTGAAATCGGCAAGCCTCTTTTTACACGCAAACATAAGCAGATTGATCTGACCGAGGCTGGTCTGCAGTTTTTAGACTATGCGAAACAACTTGTCGATTTGGAAACAACGGCCTTACAAACGGTCCGCTCTTCTCTTTCGCCCGACGAACGCCTGCGCATCGGTACGACCAATACCATTTACGAATGTCGCCTTCAACACGCTCTGAGAAAGTGGATGAAAGCCAAGCCTCTAAGCACGATTATATTAAACATCGGTCATACGGCGGAAATGATCGAGTCCTTAAAAAAAGGCAACCTGGATATGGTCTTTTCCTTCGTCTCCTTTTACGGAGACGGTTACTGGTGCCGCCCTTATTACAGTGAAGACCTCTGTCTCGTCTGTACTGCCGAGGACACGACCTGGGCCGACGGAATTTCCAAAAAAAATCTTCCCGAAATCGACTACCTCTTCTCCAACTTTGCCCTCCAGGGATTAGGTCTGTACATTCGCGATCTCTTCCCCAAGCACCACCGCTTCCGCCTGGAAATCGACAACAGCACCAAGCTGCCCGCCTATGTACGCGAGGGGCTGGGCTATACCTTTCTTCCTGCCGGCCTCTTACAGGACCCGGCGGTATCCGCCGGCATTCGCATCATTCCCCTTCTTGATTTCGCACCGCCTAAAATCGACTCATACTGCATTATGCGACGCGACCGACCGCTTCCGACCGACTGGGAAGATTTCTTTCTTTGCGATAAGGCCTAAACAAAAAAGCCGCTCTTATATGAGCGGCTTTTCCTTATCTTACTGAGCTTTCGCTACTTCAACCAACTTAGCGAAGGCGGCTGCATCGTTAACAGCCAAGTCTGCCAACATTTTACGATTTACTTCAACGCCTGCTTTCGTCAAGCCGTTGATGAAACGGCTGTAGCTCATGCCGTTTGCACGAGTTGCCGCATTGATGCGGGCAATCCATAATTTACGGAATTCACGTTTCTTCTGACGACGGTCACGACGAGCGTAGAAGAGAGCCTTCATTACGCTTTCATTAGCCTTTTTGAAGAGACGGCTACGCGTACCGCGATAGCCTTTTGCCATTTTAATGATTTTTTTATGACGAGCGTGTGCTGTAACACCGACTTTAATTCTAGCCATTATATAATTCCTCCCAATCTCTTAAGTGTAATAACGTATTAAATGAAGGGGCACATCTTGCGAACCGCATCCGAATAGCTCTTAGCAACGAGAGCGGCTTTACGCAGATTACGTTTACGTTTCGGAGATTTCTTTTCCAAAATATGGCTCTTATAAGCTTTTGCTCTTTTAAACTTGCCCGAACCTGTTACACTGAATCTTTTTGCCGCAGCGCTGCGGGTTTTTAATTTACCCATGATATAATTTCCTCCTCTTACTTCGCCTTATTGACAGCTATGACCATAGTCATGTTTCTGCCTTCTATCTTAGGTGCCTTTTCAACATGAGCGACTTCTTTCAACTCATCGGCAAAGCGAATAAGCAACTTTTCACCCAACTCGGGATGGCTCATTTCGCGGCCTCTGAACATAATCGTAACCTTGACCTTACTGCCTTCATCGAGAAAACGTTGTGCCGCTTTCATTTTGACGTAAAAGTCATGGTCTTCAATGTTGGGACGTAATTTTACTTCCTTCAACGTCAGGACCTTTTGTTTTTTCTTTGCTTCCTTTTCCCGTTTCTGTTGTTCATACCGGTACTTTCCGTAGTTCATAATACGGCAAACGGGCGGTTTGGCATTGGCTGCAATTTCAACCAGGTCCAAGTGCCGTTCTTCCGCAATCTGACGTGCAGAGCGCAAAGACATAACACCGAGCTGTTCATTCGTATCGCTTACCAAACGTACTTCCTTAGCTCTGATTTGATCGTTGATACGCAATTCTTTACTAATAATCTTTCACCTCCGCAAAAAAAAGAGCGAACAGCATAGCTGCCCGCTCATATATGACCGACATATAACCTTAGTAACTGTGCGTCTTGTAAGGTGAGAAGCGGACGGCTTCTGCTTAATCTGTAACACAACATATTATACGCATGGCTCCGATATCTGTCAAGGCCCAAAACGCCATAACCGGAAATATGCCGGCGCGTTTAAAAGGTCGTCATTTCACCGAAAATCTTTTCGGCATAGGTATCCGTCATACCGGCAATATAGTCGATGCACGCCTTCTTATAATCAGCTTCGCTATCCGAGATTCGGTAAATCACCTTGTTACCGTATTCGTCAGGATCCGCTTCAAGACGACCCGAGTCGGAGAACTTTTTCATACGCTTTTCAAAATGCCGCCCCAAGGTGGGATAATCTTTGGCAAGAAGGCGGATATTATTCATTGTTTCCGTGCCGTCATAACACTCGCGCAAAAGCTTATACACCGATTCAAGAATGAGGCGCGCATAAGCATGATACACTTCCAGCCTCTTATTCTTATAAATGTGTGCGTAATTGAATCGCATGACCGCATCCATCATATTAATATGCGACTGCGACAGAACCAAGCCCGCTTCGGGAGAACTTTCGCGGCAAATATCCGTAATAAGAGGATACATAATGGACGTATTCGTCACCGACTGAATAGGCTCCCTGCTGTAACTGTTCAGTTCTTTTAACAAGTCCTGTAAGGGCTTGCCGTCTTCTTTCAAAATGCCGAGGCGTACGGCATCTTCAATATCTCTACCCAAGTATGCAATTTTATCGGCAATTTTTACGACACACCCCTCCCACGTGTAGGGAGCATACTGGCTGGGTCGCTCAATGTCGTTTAAATCCATGGCCTCTTCACGGGGTCTTATTACCGTCGACCGGACTTCGCCGCAATGACTGATAATGCCGTCTCTAACCGCATAAGTAAGCATGAGATTCTGTGTCTTTCCCGTCGGATCCAGCAAGGTTTCAATGGAATCTACGACGTGCAGTCCCTGCTGTTCATGCCAAAAACGCTGTCCCGCCTCGTCATGACTGATTTTCTGCAAGATCCGCTCGCCCAAATGCCCGAAGGGTGAATGACCCAAATCATGGCCCAGAGCAATGGCGCTGATAAGCTCCGTATTTAACCCCAAATAAACGCCGATGGTATTACTCACGGAATTGACCTGATTGACATGGTCGATACGCGTCGATATGTGATCGTTCTTCGTCGTAAAAAACACTTGAGTCTTATGTTTTAAACGACTGTAAGCCAGAGAATGGATAATGCGCGTATAGTCGCGACCGAATTCCGTACGAAAATCGCCGCTGCGACTGTACAGCTTGCCGGCACGGGCCGAAGCATATTGCCAGTGCGGATGATTTTCATCCATGCGAACGGACGCAAAAGCTCCTTTCATAAACTACCTCTTTTCCCGTAAAGCCTCTAAACTGCGCGAGGCTGCTTCCGTATCGATATATTGGGCTTCCTTGTCGAATACTTCAAGATTCAATCTTTTTTTAGCTTCCTTGCGAATTTTTTTATACAAGTTCTTAGGGAACTCATCGTCATGATAGGTGATTCCTCGCGGGAAAATGGCTTCCCGCTCCAGGATATAGCCTTCCGGAACGTCGCGGGACTGGCGAGGATGGTACAAGTCGAACCAGAGGTAAAAGGACTGTCTGCCGCTTCTGTTAATGACTTCAAAGCACGCCGTGCCGTCTTTTATTTCGGCAAGATGAAAATAGACGGGCCCGCCTGTCGTCAATGATCGTAATCGGGATAAGTAGGCCCAAGCCCCGAAAAGACCGTTTACCGGTACGGGTGACGTCTTATCGAAGCCGAAACGGCCGACTGCTTCAGGCAAAACGTCCACATCGGAACCTTGAACTATGGCAGATTTTAAATGCTCGTCCAATAATTCATTCTGAGCCTTTGCATTATTGAATAAGGCTAAAGCCTCGTCATATATTTTGGTATCTACGGGCTGAAGACTCGTCGTACCGATGAACTTATTTATAAAAGACATGACCTACCTCCTCTTTTTATGTTTTATATTATACGTGTATCTGCAGATACTGTCGAGATAAGTCGCCCTGTCGACTCAATCGCCTCTATTTTGTATATTTACGAGTTTTGTTGTGACCTGTCGGGGTTTTATGATTTTACCTCATCTTTGATATTTAAAGTTGTAAACTAAAGTTTTAAAGTTTTTTCTCTTATTTTTACATTTAAATTCTTAAGTTTAACTACTAATTTTCTTCTTCCATCTCTGCTTTTTAGCTGTATTTTCTCCATATTTTTTATTGGCAACCCCGAATTATGAGTATTTATCATATGTACCACACCTCCATAACTTTTTAGGCTATTGCATTATTTTTTTAAGAGAGTATCATAAAGACAAGAAAAGAAAGTTCAAATAAGAACATACTTTTATAGCATTTCAATCTTTACTTTATTACATTAACAAAAGGAGGCGGGCGATATGACTTCGATGAACGAAAATATGAAACTGATGGTTTCCGTTGCCGTACTTTTCAGCTTCGGCTTCATTTCGAACCTGTTCTAATTAAAACAGTAACACGTAAAAAAAGAGACATTCCCGTAAAAGGAATGTCTCTTTTTATATACTTCTTACTATAGCTCTGAAGATCCTCTTCGTTCATAACCGTTAGCCGCTTATATTTTCTTCATGTATACCCTACGGTTACTGTTCCTTTGCTCTCAATAGCTAGAAAGTATAACTTTTTTTCTTTTCCCCCTTGTATTTATGAGTAAAAAAATATACTATATAGATATGGAGATTGTGAAAACAGTAACGATATATTTTACGAGTATATCGTGCATGCTTTCCGTCTTCGCGGTTATAATGATTTTTACATTCACTATAAACGAGTTGAGAAAGGGTGGTATTCATGAAAGATGTAGTAATCGTAAGTGCTTGCCGTACGGCTATCGGTAAATACGGCGGCGCATTTAAAGACGTTCCGGCTGTAGACTTGGGCGCCGTAGTTATTGAAGAAGCAATCAAACGTGCCGGCATTGCTAAGGACGCAGTCGACGAAGTCGTAATGGGTAACGTATTACAATCCGGCCTCGGTCAGAACCCTGCTCGTCAGGCTATGATCAAAGCAGGCATGCCTGTTGAAACTCCGGCTATGACAATCAATAAAGTCTGCGGTTCCGGTCTGCGTTGCGTATCTTTGGCAGCACAGATTATTAAAGCCGGCGATGCCGACGTTATCGTTGCAGGCGGCATGGAAAACATGTCTCAGGCACCCTATCTCGTACAAAAAGCTCGTTGGGGCTATCGTATGGGCGACGGCAAGCTCGTTGATGAAATGATCAAAGACGGCTTGTGGGACGCATTCAACAACTACCATATGGGTATTACGGCTGAAAACGTTGCTGAAAAATTCGGCGTTACTCGTGAAGTTCAGGACGAATTGGCTGCATCTTCTCAGGCTAAAGCTGTTGAAGCTATTAAATCCGGTGCATTCAAAGACCAAATCGTTCCTGTCGTTATTCACGGCAAAAAGGGCGACATCGTTGTTGACACGGATGAATTCCCGCGTGAAGGCGTTACGGCTGAAGGCCTGGGCAAATTAAAACCCGCTTTCAAACGCGACGGCGGCACGGTTACGGCCGGCAATGCTTCGGGTATTAACGACGGTGCGGCAGCATTCGTTGTTATGTCCGCTGACAAAGCTAAAGAATTGGGTATCAAACCGCTCGCTACGATTAAGAGCTATGCATCTGCAGGCGTTGATCCCGCTATCATGGGTACAGGCCCCGTTCCCTCGTCTCGTAAAGCTCTGGAAAAAGCAGGCCTCACAGGCGCAGACATGGACCTCGTGGAAGCAAACGAAGCATTTGCTGCACAAGCTGCATACTGCTGCAAGGAATTGGGCTTCGATATGTCGAAGGTCAACATCCACGGCGGTGCTATTGCCCTCGGTCATCCTATCGGAGCATCCGGTGCTCGTATCCTCGTTACCTTGCTCTACGGCCTCAAAGAAAAGAAGGCAAAATACGGCTTGGCAACACTGTGCATCGGCGGCGGCCAAGGCACGGCTTGCATCGTAGAAAACAACCAGTAATATATACCGATAAACGGAGTCTCTCATTTGAGAGACTCCGTTTTTGCATCCATTATGACAAAATAAAGGCCCCGCAGAGGATCTTTTAGTCTCTCGGTGCCTTTATTTTCTATTTGTTTCCTTCCGCCTTTTCTTTTTCCGCCAGGCGGTTCGTCCATTTCCAGCGATTATGTAACCAGAACCAGTCGCTCGGATATTTACGGATATGAGCTTCCAAAATATCGTTGAGTTTCTGTGTTACTTCATAAATACGCTGTTTCTTTTCTTCTTTCGAAAGGGTTTCTCCTTCTTCAAAGACGTGAAGGGGAGCCTGTATTTCAATGTGATGGTGGTAAGGGCGGTCTTCGTGAATGAATACGGGATAAATGCCGTAGTTCTTCATAGCCGCCATCTTGGCCGGTCCGTCGGCCGTCAACGTATCTCTGCCGAAGAGTTTTACCTTAAGTCCCGTATAGCCCGGGTCCTGGTCCATGAGAAGGCCTATGTATTTACCTTCCCCCAGAAAGCGAAGCATGTCTCGAATACCCGTTTTATAGGTTACATGCTGCTTCATCATCGTCCGATATTCGTTAATAAATTCATCGGATCCGCTACTTTGCTGCTGAGCTACGGAAATGACCGGATAATCGCTCATGGCCAGCCAGGCACCGAGAAGTTCCCAGTTACCTGCATGAGATGCCATAATAACGGCACCTTCACCGCTTTCTTTCAATCGATCCAAATATTCTTTGCCCGTAACGGTAAATTTTTCAAAAAAACCTTTTTTTACCAAATTCGGATAGGTCAAGACTTCGATAATCATAGGCCCGAATCGCAGGCTACTCGATTTGGCAATAGCCATGGCCTCTGCCGGTGAATCGGTGAGTTTACAATCCAATATTTGTTTTTGTGCCAACACCTTGCGCCGCTTGGGCACAAATGTCCAGAAAATGACACCCATTCCTCGTCCTAAAGCCTGTTGCCAACTGACAGGCAGATGACAGACGAGGAAACTGAGAATTTTCATGAATCGGTACATACAAACCTCTTACTTTTTTTCTTCCAGTTCGGCAATCCGTTTTTCCAAAGCTTTGACGGTCTTTGCCAAATCGGGGAGTTTTTTAATATATACCTGTGTACGGCTCCATTCAATGTGAGGACGTGCCGGGAAGCCGGCATTTACCGTGTTGCTGGCCACATTGCCTACAATGCCGGACTTACCGGCAAAGGTAACGTTATCCCCGATGGTAATATGTCCCGTACAACCGGTCTGACCGGCAAAGGTAACGTGATTCCCCACCTTCGTACTGCCGGCAATACCTGTCTGAGCAATAACGAAGCAGTCTTCACCGATTTCCACATTATGTCCCAAATGCACGAGGTTATCGATTTTCGTACCTCGGCCGACCTTCGTGCTGCCCAAGGTACCGTTATCAATAGTCGTGCAGGCGCCGATTTCCACGTCATCACCGATAGTAACATTGCCGATTTGGGGAATGCGCGTATGCCTGCCGTCTTTGGTGGCAAAGCCGAAACCTTCACCGCCGATGACTGCATGGGCCCGAATAACCGCATTGTCACCCATAACCGTGTTTTCCATAATCACGGCCCCGGGATAAATAGCCGCATTGACACCGATGGTTACATTATCCCCGATAAACACATAGGGATAAATAACACTGCCTGCACCGATATTTACATTTTTACCGATAACCGCATAAGCCATAACGGCTGTATTTTCGCCGATTTTTGCACTCTCATCGACAACAGCCGTAGAATGAATGCCCTTTTGCACACTCTGCCTGGGATGAAAGAGTTCCAACAGTTTAGAAAAAGCCAGGCGAGGATTTTCCACAAGAACGAGGGTGTTATTTCCTGCCGGATATTCTTTCTCCGTAATAACCGCACCGGCATGAACCTGAGGCAAGTATTCCGTATACGGTTCGACGGCAAAAGAAATGTCGTCGCTCCCGGCTTCGGCCAATCCTTTGACATCGGAAATCTCCCGATTTTCATCACCTATGACCGTGCCGCCTAAAAATTGTGCCAACTCTTTTACCGTCTTTTTCACACTAACACACCTCTTTATTGTAATTTCGCAATTACTTCGTCCGTCACGTCGATACCGCCGTTAGGTACGGCTCTTTTATCGACAATAATGCCGACTTCCTTATCCTTGGCAATTTCCGCCAACTTCTGATCCAAATCGGATTTAAATTGGCGTTGCAGGCCGGCACTGTAAATATCCAACTCCTGCTTTTGTTTCTGCTGTTCCTTTTGGAAGTCTTCATCACTCATGGACAGTTTTTCTTCTGCCAACTTCTTATTAATTTCCTGAACCTTCTGTTCGTGTTTTTCTACATACTGCTTAGCCAAGGGTGCTTCTTTTTGCACTCTCTGTGTATCGACAACACCGACTTTGTCGGCACTGCCGCAACCTGCCAAAATCCCTGCCGTCAAAACGGTAAGAATCAGGGCCGTAAGTTTTTTCTTTGCGCCTTTCATTCTTCGGGCCTCCCTGTTATGCCAGCTTGGCAATAATATCATCAGTCACGTCTTCTGCCGTACCGATGCCTACATAATCACTGAAAATCATGTCAATTCCCTGCTCTTGTGCCACTCGTGCGGCACAATCGCGAATATCATCCATAATTTTCGACTTTGCGTCATCCATTTCCTGCTTTTTCGCATCCAGCTTGGACTTCCATTCATCATTCCAAATCGCCGGATCCGGCGTATTTTGAAGTCCTGCCAATTGAGTCTTTAACAAGTTATCGTTCGCATCCTGACGACTTTGCAACTCTGCCCGTTGGGCCTCTACATAGTCTTGTAACTCTTTTTTCGCCTTTTCTTTATAAGGAGCCATTTCGGCTTCCGCTTCCGCAACGGCCCGTGCCGAATCGGTACCGCCGTTTTTACGGAGCAGGGCAATCAACTCATTTCTGGCCGTTTCTCTCTGTTCCTTCGTCATGGCCAGTGTATTCAGTTGAAGCTGTAAATTGACGGCCTTCAACCGATCCGCATCGTTTAGAGACGGAAGGCGCTGCTCTTTTTCCTTTAACAAAGACTCGTACTTTTGCTGTAACGCACTGTTTAAGTCCGCCTCTTTCAACGCCGCCTTGGCCTTCAATTCTTCTTCGGCTGCGGCTGCACCCATGATACTCATAGATTGAGCCTTTTGCAGAACTTGTCCGTCTTTTCCGGCTTGTTGCGTGTAATGCCATTGTTCGAACTGGTACTGTGCTACCATGGCATTATACTCCAGCTCCAACCGGTGATAGACGGCGTAATCGGGATGGCTCATCATAATATGCTCCGTATCGGCATAGGCATAGACAGGTCCCTGTGTCGCCGATTCATCAGGTGTCTTGTGTTTCCAAGCATAGATACCCGCCAAAAGGCACAACACTAAAAGGACAATGGCTCCGCCTGCCGCCACGTTGCGCTTATTTTTATCCATCGACGTTACTTGGAGGATAATTGTTTAGCTACCTGGTCCGTAATGTCCTGACCGCCGTAGAGGACTACGCTCTTATCGACAACAAGGCTCAAGCCCTTAGTCGAAGCGACGCTGCCTACGGCCGTTTCCAATTTGTCTTTTAAGCCCTTTTGAATAGCTTCCTGCTTATCGGACATTTCGCCCTGCATCTTTTGGAAGAGTTGAGCTTTTTCTTCGTCCGACATATTGGCGGACTGTTCTTCAAACTGCTTCTGCATATCCTGGGAGGCCGTTTGTAATTCTTTCTGTGCGTTTACAATTGCTTCATTATCCGGTGCAAATACCTTGCTCGTGTCGACAACACCGATATTACTGGACGGTGCGGCACTGACCGGGTTGCCCGTTTGCATAACGGCCATAGCCGCTACGGAGAGGACAAAAATTACGGCTACTGCAGCCGAGAAAATCTTTACATTCTTTTTCTTACCCATTTCTGCCATCATAGTCAAATTACTCCTTTACAAATAACCTATAACTCGGAGCCACTGGTCGTGTTCCGACACAATATATTCTAAGCCTACATAGTCGTGTAGTCTATAGTTAATTCCCAATTCTTCATCACGATTCGATATATCCCAATCAAAGCGCAAGCTCCACCGACCTGCCAGCTTTTGCTTCAGCCACAGGTGGTGACTCTTGTCTTCAGTCTCAAACTGATAACCCAAGGATGTCTTGTCCGAAAAGCGGTAGAAATAGCCGGGAATCAGATTCCATTTCAACGTAGACGGTTTGAATTCGACTTCACCGAAAATCTCATGTCCTGAGCCGAACTTTCTGCCGATATGAACTTTTGCAACCGTATCTTCGTCCTTCTTACCGCGGCGCTTGTCGCCGTCACGACGCATATCGATGTACGCCGAAGCCTGAATATCGTAAAAATCGGTAAGGGATTTCAAGCGAATATCCAAATTCTCGCCTACTGTTAATTGCGGCTCTACTCGCAATTTGTACTTTTCTACAACCCATTGAGCGGAAACGGTGCGGCTCACATCTTCCTGTATGTCTTTTTCATGACGCCGAATAAACGCAACAGGCAGGCCTTGAAGGCCTGCGTAGCGCGTTTCCATATGCTTTCGTGTATCGTAAAAAACGACTCGAGGAATGTTTTCCGTCTCTACCTTTACGTTTACATTACGCACAACGGGAAGTTTCGGCAAAAAGTATACGTCTACCTTCGCCGTCTTTCCGGGCGTAATAACCACGTGGGGATAAAACTCGGGAATCTGCCGTTCCAATTCGCTTTCAAGCACGTCCTTTACGGCTCCGCCGGCCCAATCGAGAGCATCTTCCGGAAGTCCGACGAGAACATTTTCCACCAAATTTTGAGCTCCCTGTACGTCCTCTTTAGCCATGTTTTCAGCCAAAGGCGACAAGGCTCCGAAGTCGAGATTCAATGAAACGGCTTCTATCGTATTTCCCCAAGGTCGTACGACAACGTCTACCTCCGTCCGTTCACCGGGTCGAAGGGTCAGGTTCTCTACCGTATAACCGATGAGGACGCGGTCCATAATGTCATTCATCATACGGTTGTACGTATCCGCATTCCGACTGACTTCACCGTCATCTCTATCCAGTAAAACCCTGCGGCCTACCGTTTCGATGCTGGCGGAAATTCTCTTAGCCGCCAAAGGCGGTACAGGTGCACCGGAAGACGCAAGACGTACGTCTACATCGTGAATCGAGGCAGCCGCCGCACCGGACCAACATAGGGCCGATACGACGACTCCTGCGAGTATTTTTTTTCTCATCTGTCTCCCCCGCGGGTTGACTAGAATTTACCGCCGAAGCTGAAGTGGAACTTGCCGCCGTCCTTACCTACACCGTAGTCAAGACGGATAGGTCCGATAGGAGTCGTTACGCGCAAGCCCGCACCGACGGAATAATGAAGGCCTCTGCTTTCCTGGTACCAGGGAATCTTACCGGTGCCGCCCCAGGCTGCACCCATATCGGTAAAGAGCACGCCCTGTACCTTCTTGGCAATGGGGAACCGATATTCAACCGTAGCCGCATACATCTTGTTGCCGCGGAATTCATCATCTTCATAACCGCGAAGCGTATCGGCACCGCCCAAGGTAAAGAGGTCATTGTACGGCATGTCGCCTGTAGCGATACCACCCATGAGTCGAACGGCAATGACGTGTTTTACGCCGACTTTATAATACAGTCTGTTTTCGATAATAAACTTGTAGTAATCGAAGTCACCGCCCAAACCGTGACCGGCCCAAGTGCCTGTAAAGGACAAGCGTTTGCCGTGCATGGGATCGTAAATATTGTCACGGTTATCGAAAACATGGGACCACGTTACGCTGTTCGTCGTACCGAAGTTGTTGTCAATATAGTCACGGAATACGGGCAAGGAAGCAGGATTATGTCTCCAGGAATCGTAGTTGTTGGGACCGCCTTCATGGCTTAAATACTTGGTCTTCTTCGTTTCCAATGTTACATAGTCGCTCACATATTCGCTGCGAACGCGGCCGTATGTCACATTGCCGCCCGTCGTTTTCTTACGATATTCCGATACGGTGTTGCCCTTACCGTCATAATCGTCATATTCCGCTTCTCTGTCATAAATACTCATGCCGATAGAATCGCCGTGGCTATTGAGCCAAGGATGAGTGTACGAGAAGGTATAGTTTTTATTGGAATGAGTTTTACCGCCGAATTCCCAGTTCAGAGCCACCTTATCGCCCGTACCGCGAAGGTTTGTTTCGCTTAAGCCCAAAATTCCGACCAAGCCGTCGGACTGAGAATAGCCGGCTCCGACCGTAACGGATCCGGTCTTTTGTTCGGCCACGTCAATTTCCATAATGACGTCACTGGCATTCTTTTCACCCTGAAAAAGACGGACATTGACGTCTTCGAAGTAACCCGTATTGTAAATTCGTTCAATACTGCGGCTGGCCAGATTTCGATTAAATACATCGCCCTGTTTAAAACGAAGTTCGCGACGAATAACGCGATCTTTCGTCTTCTTATTGCCCTTAATGTCGATGCGTTCCACATGACCTTCAGTAATACCGATATGTAAGATACCGTTTTCATCCATATTGACAGCCGTAACGTGGCTGAGGATATACCCCTGATTTGCATAGTAGCGGTTCAGTTCGAAAATATCCTTGCTCACAATCGTCGAATTAAGAACCGTACCCGGTTGGATATGGAGCATCTTTTCGAGGTCTTCAGACTTAATGGAATCGTTGCCCGTAAATTCAACGCCCTTTAAAACGGGATTCATTTCCACTTCGTAATTAAGTGCTACCCCTTCAGGCACAGGCGTGAACACGGGTTTTACGGAAGCAAAGAGTCCCGATGATCCCAATACATTCAAATCGTGGCGTACGTAATTCGCTTCTATGGCGTCACCGGAGCGCATAGCAAGACGAGGCAGAAACTTTTGAGCCAATGCCGGTTCAGGCAAGGGTCCTATGGTAACAGTCGTAACAACTTTGCCGGCAACAGCCTGAGCCTGGTCATCCGTCAAGGCATGAGAATACGGCAAAGCCGCTTCTTCATCTTGCGAAACAGCGGCAATGGGATAACCCGGAATCGAGGTATCCACCTGCACATCGCCGAGACCGCCTACATAGGGAATCCCGCCGCTTTCCACCGTATCGGCAGGCACGGGAGCCGCCTGTCGTTCCGGTTCTGCCGGTGCTGTAGCCGCCCGTTCCGTCGCTTGCGGTTCTTCAGCCGGTTCATAGCCCGTAGTACCGCTTGCAGTCGTTGTCGTCGGTGCCGTAGCGGTCGTAGAAGTTGCTTCGGTCGCCGTCGGTTCGGCTTGAGTCGAATGCAAGGTAACCGGTTGTTCCCCACGTTGAATAGCGGCCAGTTCCTCTGCCGATTCGTAACCGGTTAAGCCCGTCGTTCCCGATGTCGTTACGCCCGTAGTGCCTACTGTCATATCGGCTGCCCATACGGGGCAGGTCATAATGGCACTTACTGCCATAATAGCCAAAAGTTTCTTGTTCTGCGTCTTCATGCAAAATCCTCCGTTATTTTTGTATTGATTCGGTACTTCGCAGACTGTGTCGTGCTGCTTGTACGGTCTCTTGAACCTGTGCCGAAGTCATGACCTGACTTGCGGCCGGGGTACTTACCGTTTCCGGCTGAGTTGTATGCACACTTACTTGTGTATCCCCTTCAGTATATGTCTGTACGGCTTCGACGGTCTGTGCCGGCACCTGTACTGCCGCTTCTTGTCGTGGCGGCGCTTCGTAGCGGAGCGGCTCGGCTTTCACCCACTCCGTACCTACTTCCGAGGGCGGTGCCGTATAGGTAGCCCGAGTCTCCCCGTGTCGTACGGCTTGCCCCAAAGCCAGCCAAAGCAATGCGATAACAAGGGCCGTCGCTACGGCTCCGTAACGCATGAGATTTTTCCCTGCGCCGTGGTTTTTACGCAAATTTTTCATTTCCGCTTCAGCCAAGAGAAGACTTAATTCCCCTTGTACGTCCGAACTGCTGCGAAATGATTCTTCCGCCTTGTCTAACCAGACCTTGGCCGAACGAACTCGCTCCGCCTTGTCCCGGTCGGCTTGCTTCATACGACATCCCCCCTTTCGGATGCATATAGAATCCGTCTAAAAGGGTCAAAGTATTACTCCGATTATACCGTAAAACAGAGGAAATATCACTATTTTTCTGTGTATTCCTTTGTTTTTCACCCTTATTTGTCTGAAATTATTTATTTTTCTTCATCCATCGGCCGAACATGCCTCGAATACGCCGCACACCTCTCTTTTGCAAACGATACACATAAGGAAGGCTCACGTCCAAATCGGCAGCCACCGTCTTGGGTTGTCTGTCCTTCAAGTAAACGGCTTCCATAATGAACTGTTCCTTCTCGGGAAGGCGGGCCATAAAGGTGACCACCTGTTCTAAAAGTAACTGTCTATTCGTACAATCGCCCAAATCCTCACTGTTATCAGACAGCATATCGCCCAGGGTCAACCCGTTTTCATCCGGTTCATCTATGGACACATTGGCGGACTTACCTTCTTTTTTCAACCAATCGACAATTTCCCCACGAATACGGTGAACGGCATAGACTGAAAAGGCTACGCCCAACTTATAGTCATACCGCTCAACGGCTTCAATGAGTCCCAAATTCCCTTCTTGCAAAACATCGGCCATGTGTTCTTCGCCTACGTGCCAATGTAAAGCTTCCCGAAAGACTAAGGGCTGATATTGCTCGATAAGGCGGCTTCTACTGTCCATGCAGCCTTCATCCTTATACGCCATCCAAAGCCTTTTTTCTTCGTCAGGCTTCAATAATGTAATTTTTTGCAATTCTTCCAAATACGAACGGAGCAATATAACTCCTCCTTATATGAGCGGCATTCTCTAAAAACTGTATCTCCAGCTGCCGCCTACATATGCATTCTTAGGAGAACGCCATGCATCTACACTGAATCTGCTTCCCAAATTATACTGCATGCCGACACGATTGTCATTGTGATTAAGACCGAAGGCGGCAGTTAACATGAAATTGTTAAATAAATATTTACCCATTTCAATATTATAGTAGTTTTTATCATCTCCCGAATCGTGAGCCGAAAGATCGAGATTTCCCGTCGTAACGGTCAACATATCAAGAGACAAGGCGTCTTCCAATTTCTGCGTAACACCCAGACTGTTTAGGGTAAAGCGAATACCGCTACCGAGAAGGGAGTTCATATCATCACTATTTAAAGAGCTGTCATGCTTATCCGCATTGCGCAACGTAACGAGAGAAATAATTTGTGTCCGTGATAAGGGCGGATCCGATTGGAAGTTCATCTCCATATCATCCGCCGGTCCCGTGAGGTTTAAGAAAATCGCGTATTGACCGACGCGCGTATTAGCCGACAGGTTTATGTAAGGAATAAAGGAGGTACCCTTAAATTCCGCCCGACCTTGAATGATTTGGAAACGTGTATCCAAATAACGTACGCTGCCGCGTGTTACGTCGAAGTGGCCCGTAGCATAAGGAGACTTCACGGTGCCCTTAAAGGTTGCATCACCGGTTACCCACACATCGTACAGTCCCGAATTATAGAAACGAACCTTGTCACCGGCCTTGACGGTTATATCGAGGGCCGCATTCGTATCCGAATCGGACATAACCAGTGCCAAAGGAATATCGATAGTCGCATCGTGTACATCTATATTCCCGCTTATGAGAGGCAAATCCCCATCTTTTGACACGGTCAATTCTCCATCGACAGGTCCTTTGTAGTAGTCACAATCAAGAGCCAACCCGTGGGCCCCTACAGTAAGACTGTAATCGGTAAGCGTCGTACCTTCCCATACCGCCTTACCCTTAATATCATAATAACCTTTGTCTCCCTTTCCCTTCTTATCCATCGTGCCGTGACTTTCCAAGGTAGCCGAATTGCCGTTAAAGATGAGGTCGCCGTTTACACTGTCCAACGGATTGGATATGCCCTTCAATTTAGCATATCCGTTTCGTACCGTCACGGCTCCGTTAAGTTGAGGATTCTGTACCGTACCGCCTACGACAATACGCCCCGTCATAGCGCCCTTGGCTTCTTCCACCCAAGGCGTCAGGAAGGCCAGGCCGTCAAGGCCTGCATTATCAAGACGCAATTCTACATGAATAGGTCCGTCCGAAACATCATCTCTCAGGGCAGCCAGAGGAATCGTCCCTGCTGCCGTTGCCTTGTAAGGAGAACGGGTCAAAGAGGCCTGGTTCAGTGAAATAACGCCGTTTTTAACGTTAAAGAGGGCAAAGGCATCTGTAAAGGGGACGCCGTTTAAGGTACCGCCCGTAAGTTGAACGGATCCTTCGGCAACGGGGTTATCACTCGTACCGCTCATGTTTAAAGCAAAGTCGATTCGTGAATCGACGGGTACGGAATTCGTGCCTGTTACATCTTGTAAAATGGCCGTCGAAAAATTCTTGGCCGCAATTTGAATGTTAACCGGACCGTGTACGGCGTAGCTTCCCTGTGCCGCCAAAAGACCGCCGTCTACATGAAGAGACAGCTTGTTGACCTGTAAGACCCCGGCTTCAAAGGTTACGTCAATATCCGACGGTTCAATGTCGTGTCCGTCCATCACACCTTGCGTAATCTGTCCTTGAATATGCGCATTGGGATTATCCGTCGTGCCGTCAACGGAAATATTCCCGTCCAGACGTCCCGTGATTTTGGTAAGCGGAGCCTTGGTTATCTTAATGATATTTTCCAGACTGCCGCCGTCTACGGATGCACGGGCAATAATACGACCGTTTTTGCCGTTATGCATCAATTCGGCTTCATACTTACCGTCGCCTTGGGTAAATCCGAAACGATGAAGTCGTAAAATACCGTCACCGTACGTGAAGTTCCCTGAAATATTATCCAACGGCAAGTCGTTGACAACCAAAGATGCGCCTTTTACGGAGCCGCCTACAGACGGATTATCCAAGGTACCGCCTACATGGGCCTGTAAGTTGAGGGCTCCCTTCAAAGATACGTCTTTACGATGAATAAGCCTATCCGTTTCCAAATTCGACCCGTCCACATCGAGGTTTAACCGATCTCCTACAGTGCCGGAGAAGTGTACCGTCGCATCATAAGCGGATACACGTCCATTCGTCAATTCCCACACACCGTTGTCCATGCGGTAATCAGCCTGTACGTAGTCATAAAGATAGCCTTTGACCGAACCGTAAGAAAGAATGACCTTACCTTCAACGGACGGATTATCCGTCGTACCGCTTATATGGACCGTATTGTTAACCCAACCTGTAAATCCGGTCAGGTCTTTACCCGTAGCCTTCAACACTTGTTCCAGACGTGCATGTTGCGTATCAATCCGCAAGTCCAAAATGCCGCTATCGAGATTTATGCTGCCCGATGCGCGATGTGAACCGTCTTTATAACGGTACGCCAAATCATCAATAACAATCTGTCGTCCCGTACCGTGCAAGTTGCCGTAAATATTGTCGAAACTCATGCCGTTGACAGCTCCGTCTGCAGCGTTTAAATCCATACTCCAGATCGGCTCCGTACCGCTTACGTGAACAACAGCCGATACAGTCCCGCGTAAGTCCGCTTCTGCCACTCCGGAGAACATATCCAGGGGAGCTCCCGTAATGATAAGGTTCCCGTCCGTTTGTCCGTCCGAAAGGCTGTAAGCGAAATCACCACGAAGCGTACCGCCGCCTAAGAAACCGTGAATCCCCGTAAGTTGCAAGATCCCGTTACCGTAATGAACATCGGTCGAAAGGCCGTCCAAGGCTATGCCGTCGTAAGAAAGACCGTTCCCCTGCGCCTTGCCCTGAACAACCACATTATTCAAATCATTCGTATTACCGCCGACAATGAAATCACCGCTTATAATAGCTCCCAAACTGACCGGAACGCCTGGCATATCACCTACGGAGACGGAGTCGGCGTGTAGCGTAGCTCCTATATCGCCGGATTCGCTATTCCAACGACCGTCAGCCTGCAAAGTGCCGCCGTATAAGTTCGCCTCAAGGGATTGAAGGGTAGCCACATGATGAATGTAAGACACATCAGCCTTAGCCGAATCGACAGTAAAGCCGCTGTACGTTACATTATTCAGAATCACCTTTCCTTCAAGACCCAAGTCGGAGGGAGTCCCCCAAAGGCGACCGTGATAGCCGGCCGTCCCGCTTACATCCACATCTCGCCCTACAGTCAGAGCTCCCATATCTACCCGATCCGCATCGACTTTCAGGTCAAAAACGGGCACGTTACCGTTAATCTTAACAAGACCGGAAATCGCGACGGCCTGATCGTTTACCTTAGCGTACACATCATTTAAGTGCAAATCCGTATCAAATAAGCGGATTTGACCGGTTACATCGGAAACACGATAGTCACCGTATACAAATCCCAGATGATTCAAGTCGGCCTGACCTTCGGCAAACAGGCCGTCGTGAGATTCCCTTATATGAAGAAAATATTCACCGACACCGCCTTCTGTCAGACTCACACCCGTATCGCCAGGCACGTAAGAAGCGGCAAAGTTTGCCGAAAGACCGCTACCCTTCACTCTGATATCATAATCACGCGCCGACATGTAGTGTACCGAAAGGGACACATCCTGCCCGTCAACGGAGGCCGTTGCATCTCCGCGTACAGAAGGATAATCCGCTAAGGATACGGAACCGTTCACCTTTTCGACGACAGCCGTTTTCCCCTGTGCCGGAGCAACACGAAAAGTCCCGTCATGTATGAGAATATTCGAGCGCAGAGCCATCGGTTGATCGGGCGACTGCTTTTTGAATAATTTCGTTACATTCCAGGACTTATCCGTCGGATTTTGCCATACATGAAGAACGGGAGTCTTTACATCCACCAAATCGACAGCCCCTGCCGTATCGCCTGACGAAAGAGATGACACGACCGCCTTGAAAGGATTGATCGTAACGTCAACTTCCTCAGTGTCCAGCACGCGTCTTCCCTGCGCATCCGCAACGGCTACGTCTGTAAAGACGACTTTCCCCGTAAGGGATATATGCATATCACTAAATGTCAGGGTGCCGTTTATTTTTTCATCGGCCAAGGACGTAATCATCTGCGGTAATCGGGGCCATAGAGCCGTGCGCATCCAAATAAAGGCGGCGCCGAAAACCACCAAAAAGATGATAACGACACTTGTAAACAAGCGGTGTCTCTTCATGAATGGTAACTCCCGTATTTCATCTATAGACAAAGAGAGAATTGCAGCAAACAATTCTCTCTCTTATGTATTTATAACTTATACATTCGTCGGAATAACCGCACCCGTACGAACGTCCATGCCCATCGCTTTTTCAAGAGTTGCAATGCCTACATTGTAGTCATAGAGAGCCTGAATGTTGTTCGTGCGAGCCTTATCCAAGTTTAGCTGAGCATCGAGAACATCCAGGTTAATCCCCACCCCGGCCTGATAACGAACCGTAGCGATTTTGAAGCTTTCCGTAGCCTGGTTTACTACGGTCTGGGTAGCTTGTACACGCTGCGCTGCACTGCGAATAGCAAGATATGCCTGTTTTACTTCGAGTTGTACGGCTTCGCGAATCTTCTGTTCATTTTCACGAGCCTTCGTAAAGGCTTCCTTAGCTTCTTTTGTCTTAGCCCTGGTGGCACCGCCGTCCCAAATGGGCAGGGATACGGTACCCTGGAGCTGCCAGCCTTTATTCTTAGTGCCCGGGAAGTCCGTGTCGAACCAGTTACGGCCTGCACCGACAGCTACGGTCGGGCGATACCCCGACTGAGCTACACCGATATTTTCATCCGCTTTTTCTACAGCTAAAGCCGCCTGTAATACTTCGGGACGATATTTCATAGCGTAGTCGAGAGCGTCTTCCAGAGACATATTGTATTCGTTAAACGGCAAACTGTGGTCCGCCAACTCCAACCGTGTATTAATAGGAAGTCCCAAAATATTATCTAAAGACGCTTCCGCATTGGCCACATTATTGGCTGCCGTTACGGCATCAGTTTTCGAGTTGGCCAAGGATACATCCGATGTCAGTACATCAAGTTTGGCAACGGTGCCGACGTTGTACTGTGCCGTTACATTACGAACGTGTCCTTCCAAATTCGTCACCGATGTATCATATACGTCTTTCAACTGTTTATACGCCAAGAGAGCGTAATATCCCTTAATGGCATCGAGTTTCGTCTGCTGTTCAACGCGCAGCACTTCTTCTTGTGCCGTCGTCTTACCCAACTTGGCAATTTCCGTCATGCCTTCTACCTTACCGCCCGTATACAAAGGAATGGACACACTGAGCCCGTTTGTAAAACGGTTACCGATTGTCGAGACCCCGGCAACACCCGTTTGCGACGAGCTGCGAGTAGCGGCAAAACTATAATTTACATTCGGCATCTTGCCGGCCCGTGCTTCGTTAATGGCATATTCAGCCGACTTCAAGTCATAGTGAGCCATTTTAATGTCCCGATTGTAATCCAAGGCCATGCCTACTGTACGGGGCAATGTAAGCTGTACCGCTTCATTGCGAGGCACGCGACCGACGACGATAACCGGATCGGCCTCTTTCTTTTGAGCCGCTTTTTCAGCTCGTTTTGCCATATCCGCATGAATTTGTTGCGACAATTTTTCACGTAACTCAGGCGGTACATCAGATTTACGGCTGTCTGAAAGCTCTGCCGAAGCCGCATGTTTAACGACGTCCGTCGCATCTAAATGTTCCGTCGTGTCGGCTGCGCCCGCAGCGGCACTGATAGATGTAAGCATGATTGCTACTAAAATCTGCTTGGAAATTTTTTTATTCATTGCAAGACCTCCGTAACCGTATTCGGTCGTATTAGAAGACATAGTTAATCCCGTAATAATTACCGCCGTCGGATCTCGACATGGGGCGGGTAAATTGCCCCATGAGGAAGATGTGCGGATGAATCTGATATTGAGCCGTCAAGCGATACCGCCAGTCGTTGGGGTCATACCCTTCCAGAGAAAAGCGAAACTTGCTGTGTGTAAAGAAGTCGGCCCCGATACCGAACTTACCGTGTATCAACCCGGCCCTTGCGGCATAGTCTTTATAAGCTCTGCCGTATTGCAAATTAAGCTGCGTACCGTCTCCCACATCTTCCGCACCGACAAGGGCGAAAGAGTCGCGACGGTATAACTTAAAATTTGCGCGACCGCTGACCTCGTTTCTCGTATCATTATACAACATGCCGGCTTCGCCTTCCATATTCATACCGCCACCTCCGAGCAGGCCGTTTACCTTTTCGGAAATCTGTGCCGTATTATGCAAGGTTTTCCGAATATCCGCACTACTCTGCGGGTCCGTGGCGATATTTTCCATCTCCCCCGCAATGACCGTAAACCGGTCCGTAATAACCTTGATATTTTCCAGGGAACTGCGCATATCGGCGCTCATCTTTCCGTCGCCGTCCATGCGTTGTACCGATTCATTCAATTGTCCCGTAATAGCCGCCATATTGGCCGTCATCTGCTGTACATTACCGGCATTGGCCGCCAACATATCGTTTACATTGCCCGTAATTCCGGCAATATTTTGAATGGAGCCGCGCATAGCCCCCTGTGTCTTTTCGTCACCGATAACGGAGTTGACGTTTTTCATCATGTCGTTTACGTTGTTCAGCAACTTATTGGCATTATCCATAACATCGTCGACCGACTTGACCTTGTCTCCCTGTAAAGTGCCGCCGTCTGTCACTAAATGTTGTACATCCTGTCCGGGCGTAATAGACACCAGTTTTTCACCCATAAGACCGTCCGTCGTAATAACGGCCTTCGAGTCCTTCGGAATTTCCGTGCCTTTTTTCAGCTTCAAGGTCACTTGCACCCCGTCTTTACCGGCTGTTACGGATTCCACCTTGCCGACGTTGACGCCTACGTAGCGCACGGTATTACCGGCCTGTAACCCGTTGGCATCACTGAAAGCTACGTGTACCGTAAGTCCCGACGAACGAAACAAATCGGCATGGGACAAGCCGACGACTACAAAGAATAATAAGAGTACGCCGACAACGGTCATAATTCCGACCTTGACTTCCGCCGTCATATTCTTCATTATCTCTCGCCCCCTTCTCGTCCTTCTTTACCGCCTGTAATGAAATAGCGAACTTTTTCATTCGTCGTATTTTTAAATTCTTCCGTGGTTCCTATCATTTCAAATCTTCCGTTTTCCAAATACACCATTCTGTCAGCTACTGAAAAGGCCGACTCCATATCGTGTGTAACGACGACCGATAAAGGATGCATACTTTCCTGCATAGCCTTTATCAGACGACTGATGTCGTTGCTGCGCACCGGATCGAGACCCGCTGTCGGTTCATCGTATAAAATAATCTTCGGATTTAAGGCCACGGCCCGTGCCAGACTGACACGTTTTTTCATGCCCCCCGACAAGTCGTTGGGCATCATCTCTTCAATGCCGTCCAGCCCGACGGCGTGAAGCTTTTCGGCAACTATCTTATGAATCTCTTCTTCTTTCGTCTTTGTATGCTGCCTCAAACCGAAGGCCACGTTTTCACCGACTGTCATAGAGTCGAAGAGAGCTGAATACTGAAAGACCATACCCATATGGCGTCGAACTTCATCCATCTTTTCTTCCGAATAGTCCGTAATATCTTCGCCGTCAATGTATACCCTGCCGCTCGTCGGCTTTTGCAACCCCATAATAAGTCGTAAGGTCGTACTTTTGCCGGAGCCGCTGGCACCGATAACGGCCAGAGTTTCGCCGTCGTGAATATCCAAATTGACATGGTTCAAAATAATTCTGTCGTCATAAGCGACGGTTATATCTTCTAAACGTATCATAGGTCGCTCCTAGTATAAAATGACGGACAAAATATAATTCGTTATAAAAATAAAGATAATAGACGTAACGACGGATTTCGTCGTCGCCTGTCCTACCCCTTCGGCCCCACTCTTGGCGTGCATCCCTTCAAAACAAGCTACAAGGGCGATAATACCGCCGAAGACACCGGCCTTGATAAGACCGAAAAGGACATCACTGATTTCCGTAAAGAACTCGATGGAATGCATGTACGTGTAATCCGTAAGTCCCGCACTGAAAACGGCTACACAATAGCCGCCGCCCGTACCGATGAGATACCCGAAAAAGGTCAATAACGGCACCATAACCACACAAGCAACAAAGCGCGGCACGACCAGATAGGCCACCGGATCCGTAGCCATACAGCGCAGGGCGTCAATTTGCTCCGTTACCTTCATCGTCCCGATTTCAGCCGTCATAGCCGCACCGACGCGGCCGGCTACGACAACACCTGTCAGAATGGGGCCTAATTCACGCCCCATGGCGACAGACATAATGCCGCCCAACGTCGACTGCGCTCCGTATCGCATGAGAATATCCACGATTTGCAGGGTCATAACCATGCCGGCAAAGAGCATAGTCAGAGCGACAATGGGAAATGAATCGACACCGAGGTGTGCCATTTGATTTATGGTCAAATCCCGACGAATACGGGGCATTTGTTTTATAGTTTGTCCGAAGAGAACGGAAATAACTCCGACTTCCTCGAAAATGTGCAGAGTAAAGCGTCCGATACGCTCCAATAGGTGTTGCAAAACTGCCTCCTCCAGACACTCTGTAACCATATATGGAAAACTATCGATAATTCTCCAGTTTTCATAAGGTTAATCATATCATGAACAAGAGTATTTTTCAAATGTTTTTCGCATTGAATCGCCGTTTGGAGCAGTTTTTTTACGAAAAAAGGAACGGATAATATCCGCTCCTTTTTCGCTCTCATGAAAACTTATTCATCCTTTTCGTCCGTAGTCGGGTCGGCATCCTTGTCGCCATGATTCTTTTGAGCGTCCGAGGCTGTCTTATCTTTATGAGACGATGTGTTTTTATCGCCGTTTTTACGGGCTTTCACATCATCCTTCTTCCCCGTTACGTCACTGTCTTCACCGTCCATCGATTCAACGAGACTGACTTGGCCGCTATGAGACTTTTTGCGCTTAGCCATCTCAGCATCCCGTTTGGCCGGTGTCATAACCTTAATGGTAATCTGCCCGTCGCCGTGAATAATATACGGCGTATCGACAACCGATTTGGCTTCGTCGTCATCGTCATGTTCGCTGAGAAGTTTCTTTTTCGGCTTCACCAGGGATTTGTCCGTTTCGACAGGTTCCTTCCCTTGAATCTTCAACTTCGCCGTTGTCGACTTTTCATCGTTGACCATGCTTACATTCTGTTCAAGGATTTCGATGACGATTTGGTTGTTTGAATCTTCTTCTTCGATTTTCTTTTTCAAGTCGGCGAAGTCCTTGTATGTTCTCAGGCGTTCAAGGATTTCATCCGTCAAATTATACTGCTGTTTCTGAATGAGGTACGGCAAAGGTACGACACCGCCGCCGCGTACTTCCAGAACCATGTCGCCCAGAGGCTGATCTTCCGGTACGACGAAAGACATATCCTTAATTTCATCTTCGCCTCGATAGGGGTGAATCTTCACTTTAAAGTAAATCGTATCGCCGGGGCTGACGACAACGGGAGCCGCCGTAGCATCGACAATCCGAGCCGACTGTTTAGCCTGCGTAAGAGATATATCCGATTCTATGGATAAAATAGGATATTTAATAAATTCGTTGTGCTTCAAAATATCGAGGACATTATACAATTCGTCAATGGATTTTTCGTTAATATTATCTTCCGAATAATACATATTGTGACGAGTAATGCTCTTATCGTCACCGTCAGCCGAACGAATAGTGTAAGCAATGGTCGCTGTACCGCCGCCCTTGCGGTCTATAGTCTGGTTTACCGTGTTATAGACCGTCGTCGATGCAAGGACGGGAGTCAACTCGTTGTCTTCAATAATTTTTACGTGCTTCGTTTTAGCTGCCAGCGTATCCCTGTCGGATACATGAATAGTCACGGGAATACCCGGTGCGACGGCACCGTATTCACCGGCAATGCCCGAGCCGCGGTCCTGATCGATTTTACCGACTTCCGCACCTACGGAGCCGAGTTTAAATGAGCTGTCATAGTTGTTTACAATCGTAAAAATATAAGCGTTGTGCATAAAATAATCAATACTGCCGCGTTTTAAGAAAGGATGCCCGAAGGCGACGATATGCTTGTCGTCCACATACGTAACGGTACCGATAGCACCTAAGCGCATGTCGCCGTCTACGAAGGCAGCGGCAACGGAGCTGCCCGCTTCCAAAGGATAGGCCACGTTATCATCCCCTGCCGAGGCCGTGTCGACAGGTTGGAAGTTGTAGGACTTCAACTTGTCCTTCATCCACTGCATGGAAAGAGAATCGAATCCCGAAGCCATTAAGGGCGTAGCAATAGGTACCAATTGCGTTTCTCTGGCGTTAAATTCGGGGATCTCTTCCTTTGTCGGATCGTTCCAGAGCTTTACCATGTCTTCAATGGGCGTAATCATACCCATCCGGGATTTGGTAAAGGACCACCCGTAAGCGACGGCACCGACAAGTTTTCCGTTAATATATACGGGACTTCCCGACATGCCTTGTGCAATACCGCCCGATTCTTCTATGAGGGGCCCCGAGAACTTGGCCAAAATCAAGTCCCCCGACGGGCCTGCATTTTTCATAATTCCCAGGACTTCTACCGGGAAGGTTTCTATCTTTCTGCCGTGAGCTACCGTCTTGGCATACCCTGTCATGCCCGGTTGAACATCCTTGACGGACATAAAGGTTTCGGCCTGAACCGAAAAAGCGGTAAGACAACAGAAAGCCGCCGTCATTGCGGCTGCAACACGGCGGAATTTCCGTAGTATATTCATCTCTTATTCCGCTTCCACTACCACTACCGTTTCGCCGGCATTAACGGTGCTGCCCGCTCCGACGGCAACGGATTTAACTACACCCGCCGACTGAGCTCGAGCTGCAGCCATAGGGCCGGTCAAGGTGTTGACCGTGAGCAGTACATCTCCTTCACGAACGACCGTACCTACAGCCGATACGGTCGTTACCGTACCGCTCAACACGGAAGTATATGCTACTTCTGCAGCGCTGACGGGCATAACGGCCATAGCGGCCAAGCCCAGTGCTACTATCATCTTTTTTAACTTTTTCATATTATCCACCTCTATGATTCGTAATAACTGTCTTTTAATCTGTCCATTTCCGCCAAAGCCTTGCCGGCTCCGTTTGCTACGGAAAGAAGGGGCGTGTCGCATAAGTAAGCGGCCATCCCCGTGGCTCTTGCAATGAGACGATCGAAACCGTCCAAAAGAGCCCCGCCGCCGGTGAGGACAATGCCGTGGTCGGCAATGTCGGCCGCCAATTCGGGCGGCGTCTTTTCCAATATAGATACGACGGCATGGACAATACTGTCCAAAGGCTCTTCCAGAGCTGTTCTTATTTCCTGCGAGTCCACATCGGCCTCTACAGGAAGTCCTGTTTCCGTACTGCGACCGCGCACGTCGGCCATAAAGTTGCGACCGTCCGCAATGGCCGTGCCGATGAGCATTTTTAACTCTTCGGCCGTACGATACCCGACGGTTACGGATTTATTTTTTTCCAAATAGCGAATAATCGCTTCATCGAAGGTATGACTGCCGATACGCAAGGATTCGCTGATAACGACACCGCTGAGGCTTAAAATAGCCACATTGGTCGTACCGCCGCCCAGGTCGACAACCATGGACCCGTTCGAATCGGCAATATCAAGACCTGCCCCGATGGCTGCCGCCAAGGGTTCTTCCATGACGACAATCTTACGGGCTCCGGCCTGCAGTACCGCTTCCATGACGGCCCGTCGTTCTACGTTCGTCACACCCGAAGGAACGGATACGATGACGCGCGGCTTACTGAGCATGTAATTACCCGTCACCTTGCGCAGATAATGGCGCAAAAGATACTCCGTCGCATCGTAATCGGCAATGACGCCGTAGCTCACAGGATGATAGGTCCTCACATTGCGAGGTGACCGCCCCAACATAGCCTTGGCTTCCTTACCGACGGCGACAACACGGTTAAGTCGCTCGTCGACGGCAATAACGGCCGGTTCATTAATAACGACACCGCGGTTTTTAACATATACGACAATATTGGATGTCCCCAAATCAACGGCAATGTCCGTACCGAACCAACGGGACGGTGACAAATACCGCAACGGAGACAGAGTTTTTCGATTATTCTTCGTCTTCAACTCGGACTCGGACAATGTCTGCACCCAACCTTTGTAACTTGGCTACCAGATCGTCATAGCCTCTGTCTATGTGATGTAACGAGCCGATTTCCGTACGGCCTTCAGCCACGAGACCGGCCAGGACAAGTGCCGCGCCGGCACGCAAGTCCGTCGCATTGACGCGACCGCCTGCCAAGTGTTGCACCCCTTCAATAAAGGCGCTGCGACCTTCAATACGGATTTTCGCACCCATTCGTTTGAATTCTTCAACATGCATAAAACGGTTTTCAAAAACTGTTTCCGTTACAATGCTGTTACCTTCGCAAATAGTTGCCAAAGCCATGAACTGCGCCTGCATATCCGTAGGAAAACCCGGATAAGGCAAGGTCTTTATTTCAACGGCTTTCAACGGTCTCGTACCGATGACGCGAATACCGTCAATGTCTTCTTCAACCCGTGCTCCCACTTCCTTGAGCTTGGCAATGAGAGGTTTCAAGTGTTCGGACAGAGCGTTTTCTACATACACATTCCCCTGTGTCATAGCCGCACCGACCATAAAGGTCCCCGCTTCGATGCGATCGGGAATGACGGCATGAGCGGCGCCGCGTAGTTCCTTAACGCCTTCAATACGAATGGTATTCGTCCCGGCACCGCGAATATTGGCACCCATGCTGTTAAGATACGTTGCCAAATCAACGATTTCCGGTTCTTCCGCCGCATTTTCAAGGACCGTCTTGCCTTCAGCCAAAGAGGCGGCCATGAGAATATTTTCCGTAGCCCCTACGCTGGGAAAATCCAAGTAGATTCTCGCACCCTTCAAACCGTCAGGAACGGATGCTTCAATATCGCCGTCGGCCAAATCAATGACAGCTCCCATGGCTTCAAAGGCCTTTAAGTGCAAATCAATGGGTCTGGCCCCGATGGAACACCCGCCGGGAAGAGAAATTTTAGCATGACGTTTCCGTGCAAGCAAGGGACCCATAACGAGGAAAGACGCACGCATGCGACGTACCAAATCGTACGGAGCCACGGTAGACGTAATATTCGTACCGTCCAGAACGAGTGTCCCCTTTTCGGGCGATTCCACTGCCACGCCTAAGGATTTAATAACCTCGCTAACCGTGTGGACATCGGCCAATTCCGGAATTTCCGTCAATGTCGACTTGCCTACTCCCAACATGGACGCAACGATAATGGGCAAAACGGCATTTTTAGCACCGCTGACCCGAACCGTACCGTTAAGCGGATTACCTCCGTGAACAATCAGTTTTTCCAACTCCGATGCCTCCCAATATATCTTCAATATACCTTTATATACATAGTTTTTACTCTAAACAATTTACCTTCCGGTCATAATTGCTAACAGATATTGTAACACAGAAAAGCGAAATCTGAAATACCCCGAAGAAGGGAGATAAAAGGATTTTCAGCAAGAAAAAAAGGACAGAATCCAAAAGATACTGCTCTTTTTCAGTCTGAGTGCAATACCTTTCTTCCTGTCCTTTTTTCTATCTAAAAGAGGATTTATTTCATGCTTTCATAAATGCGTTCCAAGTTGGTCTTCATACGATCGAGATATGACTCTCCTTCAGGATTGCTTTCTATCGTATCGAGGACTTCCACCTTGGCACCTACTTCGGCGGCCAAGGTTTTAGAAACTGCAGGACTTGCCGCTTCTTCGGCAAAAATCGTCTTCACTTGATTCGTCTTGCAATATTCGGTAAGTTCGGCCAATTCCTTCGGGCTCGGCTCGCCTTCGGCAAAAACGTCTTCTACGCTCTTTTGCGTTAAAGCGAAATCGCGGCATAAATAACCGAAAGCTGCATGCCCCGTTACGAAGTCGCGACGCTGAACGTCTTTAAACTTGCCTTCATAATCCTTGCGCAGACTTTCAAGCTGGGCAATGTATTCTTTAGCGTTTTTTTCGTAGAAATCCTTATTAGCCGGGTCGGCTTGAGCCAGTCCGTCGGCAATATTTTGAACCTCTTGTGCGGCACAAGTCAAACTGAGCCACGCATGGGGATCGAATTCACCATGTTCTTCCACTTCTTCCGGATCCGTATTCTTAATGGCGTCAATTCCCTTAGAAGCTTCGATTTTAACGAGCTTGTCGTTATGAGCTGCTTCGATGACCTTTTCCTGCCACGGTTCCATACCCAACCCGTTATACACGAATACATCTGCCCCCGAAAGAGCCTTCATCGTTTCCGTTGAAGGTTCGAAGCCGTGCGGTTCCGTCCCTGCCGGAATAACGGTATGCACTTCTACCTTATCCTTGCCTACGGCCTTAACGAATTCTCCCATGGCATCAAAGCTGACGGCTACCTTTACCTTGTCCTTTTTCGCCGCCTCTTCCGTCTTACCGCAACCGGCCAGAACGGATACGGCTAAAAGAACCGTAAGTATGCAAGCTATCCATTTCCTCAACCCTACCATCTCCTTTTTAGCAAATGCGAATCATCTGCATTAACATACAAAAAAGACTATCACACCCGTCTATAACTGTCAATCTTATGAAAATATGCAAATTTATCGTTATATTCAGTATTTCGAATTTTTCGTTACGACAACAAAAAAGAGCCGTCTTACCGACGACTCTTTCCCTTTTAAGCGGCCCAGACGGCCCGCATAATTTGTCCGTACGATTCTTCCAAGTGCTCGATAATGAGGCTGAACAAAACCGATATAATTTCTCCGTCCGCCACGTCGTCACCAATGTAGCAAACGTCCAAAATCAACGCCCCTTCTTCGTCAACACAGTACTTGAAAGACTTGTACGTACGATTGTACTCATTGATGAGATTATATACAGCCGTTTCGTTACCGTTTTTCAGAACCTTCGGAGCTACGAGAACGCGAATTGTTGAATACAGCGTATCGTCAAGAACCAACACAAGCGGCAATTCCGTCCCCTGAGCTTCAATGAATGTCCTGAAAATGACCGTGTTCAACCGGCGGTCATGCATATCATCCATCATAAACGACTTGATTCCCGATTTTTTTAAATATTTTCGGAAGGCCTCGGCTTTCTTATTCATCTGTCATCACTCCGTTCCGAACAACACAGACCGAATCCGAAGATACGAACATAGTTTCTTTAATTTCATTATACAGAGAATAAGAATTCCTTGCAAAGCCGCTGCTATACTGATATTCGATGACTTTTGCCCGTGGCATAATCGATTTCGATACCGGGCTGATTATTATAAACAAAAACGTTAAATTTGATTCCCTTTCCGTTATCTTCTACAGAGAGTGCTTCCATTTGCACGCCCCTTGCCACCAGGTTCTTTCCTTCAAAGACGGGCGTTACCCGATAAAGCACGTGATTGTGCGTTTCCTTAATATAGTCATGAACCATATTTTCAAAAGGAAGCATTCCTTGCACGTTCAAATAACGCGTACCTGTAATGAGATTCTTCGGATTTGCATTTTCCGCCGTCAACTGATAGCCGATAAGATGACAGCGGTTATATAAATATTTTCCGTCTACGTTATCATATTTAACCGTTTGCCAACCGCTGGGCTTGACGGAACCGATGGGACCGCGTTTTTGCGTAGGCATCAAATCTTCGCCGATGTCGGCAAAGGCCGGGCCGCACCGCCCTAACGGATCGAGATCACTGTATCGCTCGACAGATGTCGTCTTCATATCCTCTTGGGAAAAAGACGGCTCATTGTTGTTAATGACCACATAGGGCTTCCCGCTAAAAGGCGGCAAGGTCGACAAGTCGACAACATTGCGCCCCGACTCGTTTTGTGCTGAAACAGCGGCTGCAGGTGCCGCCTTTTCCGCCTTCGGTTCGACCGGATTAGAGCCGCACCCGGCTAATGATACAATTACCAGTAGGGTCGCCAGTAAGGCCGTAAGTTTTTTCTTTATCATCTCGTATATACCTCTTGCGTAATATCATCGTGAGACGTGCCGACAAAATCCGTTTGCTTCGTTACGGTAAATACCCCTTCTAAGGGCAAATCAAAGAAAAAGTCACCCGGGTAAGCACGGTTCCACTTATATAAAACAACAGATTGAACCGAGTCGACAAAAGGCTTTACAGATACATTTTCAACAAAACAATACGCATCTTCGCCGGCCTTTTCAAGAAAATTCTCGTCGCACGTAAGAACCGCTTCCGTATCTTCAAATAAATCGGCTGAAAAGGGGTGAATGTACAAATTCGACCCGTATTCTTTTATAATACGCCTAATCAATTCGCTGTCTTTACTCTGTCGCCTGTTGTTGAACAAGAGTCCCATACTGTCGTCTACTGCCGCAATAATATGCATTTCTTCTCCTTAATAAGCCTTCGCCTCTTCCGGCGTCAACCAAAAATGAATGCCCGTCGTCGAGTCGTACCAACGGTCTTCATTAAAATTCTTTACTTCCATCCATTGTCCGACACGATAAATAAACTTGGGATCCACCAAGGACATGGCCTCTTTATATGACATCTTTCCGTCAAAACTCTTAATACTTAGGACCTTGGCCTTATTACAGCGACAGGTCTCACCTGTAGCGGAGGTACGCTTGGCGTCGTCAGGTACCAACAAGGTGACGAGAAGATCGTTAAAACACTTCTTGTACGCTAAAAAAGGCCCTTTTTCGGGACAGTAGAGACGAAAAAACCGAGTCTTCTCATCGTCTACAATACCGTCCAATCGGGCCCCTTCCAGGTTGGCCCGGTATAAGTTGGCCCTTTTAATGACTGCATGATTTAAGTCGCAACCTCGCAAGGCCGCTCCGTGCAAGTCGGCACCCGACAAGTCGGCGCCGGCCAAAGAGCAATCGGTAAACAGCGTATCGGAAAGATCGGTATCTTGCAAACAAGCCCCTACGAAAGATACATGGCGAAAGTCGGACCAGGAAAAATCCAGGCCCGACAAATCCAAGCCGTCAAGATTCAAGCTATCCAATTGCGATTCACGGCATGAATGAGCCTGGCGTTCAGCCCTCGTCATGGTGCTTAATTGACGCATGTCTTCAAGTGTCAGCGTTTTCATGGCTCTCACTTCCCGCTTAAGAGATGTAAGCCCTAACGGGCTTCAAAAAGGGGCAATTTTTCCAAAAAGATAATGTCCGTCCGCTTACCTGCATCCCCTTCAGCCAAAATAGCCGCCTTACCGATGACTTCGGCACCGGCCTTTTCAGCCAACTCTTCCAAGGCCTTCAAAGAACCGCCCGTAGAAATAACATCATCTGCAATGACGATTTTCTTATCCTTAATAAGCTCTACATCCGCATCGGAAAGGCAGAGGATCTGTTTTCCCTTCGTCGTAATCGATTCATCGTCTACAATAAGGGGATTTTCCATATAAGCCTTAATGCTCTTACGCGCCACAATATAGTGAGGCATGCCGAGAATCCGGGCCATTTCGGCTGCCAAGGGAATCCCCTTCGTTTCGGCCGTCATAATCATATCCGCTTCGGCCGGAAGCTTAGCCGCCAGCTCCTTCGCCGTATTGACGGTCAGCTCCGTGTCGCCGAGAATGACAAAGCCTGCAATAGCCAGACTGTCCGTAACATTTAAAATCGGCAACTGTCTCGTACAGCCTGCCACGTGAAGTTCATAATATTCTTTAGCCACGATACACCTCGTTTTTCCCGCAGGAAATTAGATTTTTAAATCGATAATCGCCGAAACACCTACGCCCTGAATGCGCGAAGCCCCGACGGGATTGGCACTGTTTACGGGGACAAGTCCCTTAACACGAGCGATGTTGTTAAAGCTGCCTTCTACCTGGGCTACGGCCTTTACCCGATCTACTTCCGCCGTCGGTCCCGTAACCTGAGCGGCACCGACACGACTGCCGTTACCGATGCTGACAATGGGAACTACCTTCGTCGCATATGAAGTACCGAGATTTTTCTGGTTCAATAATTTATTCAAAAAGCTGTTAATGGAACTGCCGTATTTATCGATGACAAGGCCGATAGCTCCGCCCTTAATCATACCGCCCAAGCCTAGGGCTTCTACGGGAAGAACGGCACCGAAAGAAGCCGTACCGATAGAAACGGCCAACATAGCCGCAATAAGTTTCTTTTTCATCTTATACCTCCTATACATCTTATGATTCTATTATATCAAGACACGGTAGTCTGTGAAACCCTTATAGATATAACGACCGAATCTGTCCGATTCCCTTGCCTGCAGGATATAGTATATAATAACATCACCAATATGTTGCGGAGGTACATATGTTAAAAGTTAAACTTCAAAAAGCGAGTTCTCACCTGTATCAACTGTTTAAACAGGACCCCCTGCTGTATATACTGATTCTTCTATTTTCAGTATTCATTTCCAACATCCCCACAACGGAACCCTACGTCCGTTCAGTACTTATCCTCTTATGCAGCCCGGCCCTTCTTGTACAGACCTATGTTCTACGCAATAACCGTTTCAGAACTATCGCCACGGTACTTGCCGCTGTTATTTCGATCATCGCCTACGCTGTAGCTGTAACCCTGGATAATACGGGCGTTTCCGCCTTATGCCTTAACTTAGCGGCTCTCTGGCTCTTTGTCACCGTCTTGCAATACTTGACCTTGGATACTACGAATAACCCGACATCGGCTTTTTACGGACGCTTTCTGCAATTCATCAAAGCAGGCGCCGTAGCCATACTCATCAACACTCTGCTATCCGTCATCCTTTTATTTGTCGCCCTTATTTTTCCCGAAAGTCTCCCTATTACCTTCATTACCGGTCATCTCACCCCCACCTTGTGGACCCTGGTCTTCTTCATCGTCCTCTTTTCGTATGAATCAGGACCTTCCGAACCGGGCAAACTCTACACCTTTATCTTTAAAACCGTCGTGCCTAAGTTCACCGTCTTTTCGGGAACCCTAGCCGTCATTTATCTGTTTTTAATCCTTATCGACGTGCGACCGGATGCTCGCTTTTTGTATACCTACTATCCTTACGTTACCTTGTACTATCTATTCTTTTTAGCCGGCTTTCGCATTAAAGCGACCATCCCCGAACGTCCCCTCATACTCATCCTTTTCTCGGCCCTTACGGCCCTTTGCCTTATCCTTACCGTTAAGCGAGTCTATGTCGATTCATCTCTCATCCTGGGGGCCGTTTACATCATTCTCTTTAACGGCGCATTTCTCATTCACAACCTCTACCTTCTCATTCGTAAAACAGGACCGGGAGCTCACACGAAACTTCTCGCTCTTGTCATGGGTCTCATTATGTTCATGCCTCTTGTAGGCTACACCTCTTTCATCCGTTTCGTCACCTACACTCACGAAAAAGATACCTATATCCCTCATTTCTCCATAAGCAGCCAATTCGATAAGGATGCCGAATCAACTCAGAGCGAATCGGAAGGCGAATCCGACACCGCCGGTTATTCCCCGGCCGGTAACCAAAAAAGCAAGGTAACAAACCTGACGCCACGACGAGAATCTGCTATTTCCTATCATATTGCGTCGTATGCGGAGGCGAATTTAAACAACGTCTTTTTCTTCAACAAGCAGACTCGCAAAGCTTCTCGTACCTTCGGTGACTACACACTGGCCTTGGACGAATCGGGCAAGACCCTGACGGTTACCTTGCCTGACGGACAATTACAGGCATACAACATACCGGAAATCATAGAAGAACAAATTCCGGCAGGCGATGAAAATACAGCCGTTACCTTGAATACCGACGACTACCTGATCGTCATTACCCAATACCATAACGACAATACGTCGACGAGTCTGACCTTTGACATATTCTACAAATAAGAATCTTCACATAAAAGAGGCATCTCAATGAGATGCCTCTTTTACTTACGTGCTTTTATTTGTATTCAGGGACCCATTTCAAAGCATCCACGTTTTGCAAAGCCTCTTCTTCGCTCAAATCACTCTGCCCTGTCCGTACGGCTTCTTTTGCTACCGCTACGGCCACAGTATGGGAAAACTCCGTGAGTTTATCTACCGGCGGCAAGGTAGCTGCCCCGGGTTGCGTTACATCTATGATTCCTCCCAATGCATGAGCGGCTGCGGAAATCATTTCATCCGTCAACAGCTTGGCCTCTGCTGCCATGACACCCAAACCCAAGCCGGGATAAATGAGGGCGTTATTAGCCTGTCCGATATAATACATAATCCCCTTATACATGACCGGTTCGGCAGGAATACCCGTAGCAATAAGGCCGCGACCTTCTGTCCACTCAATGAGATCTGCCGCCTTGGCTTCTGCCAGCTTTGTCGGGTTGCTCAACGGAAAGATGAAAGGACGTTTCGTTGTTTTGGCCATATGTCGAACAACACCTTCCGTAAAGGCTCCGGGAACTGTCGACGTACCCACAAGAATCGTCGGACTCACAGCCTTAACGGCAGCTTCCAAATTCGTCAATTCATGGGCATTAGAAAACTCATCGCGGTTACGAGTAAACTCTCGTTGTTCCGGCGTAAGATTCGGCGTATCATCAAAAAGAAGGCCCTGTTTATCGACAAGATAAAAACGTTTTTTTGCCTCTTCAGGGGAAAGACCCTGTTTCACCATTTCCGAATAGACGCGGTGAGCAATACCACAACCGGCCGTACCGGCACCGAAGCACATGTATACCTGATCCGTTAGCTTTTCTTGAGAAATATCGAGACCTCCCAAAATACCGGCGAGCGTAATAATCCCCGTCCCTTGAATATCATCGTTAAATACGGGATAGGTCTTATTATACTTTTGTAATAGAGCCGCCGCATGGTCTCTGCCGAAGTCTTCAAAATGTAAGTACAACTTCGGAAAGAGTCGTTCCGCCGTTTCCACAAAAGTATTTAAAAATACGTCGTAATCATGTCCTGTTACACGCTTTTGATGATTTCCCAGGTATAGCGGATTGTCTAAAAGGGACTGACGATTGGTGCCGCAATCCAGGATAACCGGCAAAACCTGTTCGGGGTTAATACCGGCGACGGCCGTGTATACCATAAGCTTACCGACGGAAATGTCAACACCGTTCGTACCCCAGTCACCGATACCGAGGATTTCTTCCGCATCAGATACGACAATGAGACGAACATCTTTGCCCTCTGCCCCGCTTCTCAAGGACTCTTCAATTCGCGACGGCTCGTCGACAGACAAAAAGACGGCATTTTGCGGATTTACAAAAAGTTCACTGTATTCTTCAATATTTTCGGCAATAACCGGATCGTACACAATAGGCATGAATTCGACTACGTGTTCGCTAAATACCTTATAGAACAAGGTGCGATTCGTATCAAACAACTGCATGAGAAAACGCCGCTTTTCAATACCCGCATCCTTGCGGCAAATATGTTCGTACGCTTGCCTAGCCTGCTCTTCAAGAGTCTGTACATGAGGCGGTAACAACCCGACCAACCCGTTTTCTATACGTTCCTCAATGGTAAATGCCGTGCCCTTATTCAAAAACGGATCGTTTAATAAATCATAACCGGTCTTCATCATTTATCCTCCTAACCGAAACACCATACAACCGTTAGATCCGGTATGTAGTAACTATTATATCACAGCCCGAATAATTCTAAGGCAATCATATGCCAAAGAGCCCCTATGTAAAGCATAAAAACCCTGAATTTAAGATTTTTAATACTTTGTATGCAATATACTTTAACTCATTAGTTATTAATTTATTTGTTCTTTAAAATTTATTATGATATGATGAAATTACAAAGATTCGTTTAGTACGTACTACTTTTATAAAGGAAGTGCCGACATGGACGATATGCAACGGTTTATTAACGAACACAACCTACGACTGAGAGAGGGTGCACAAGGTTTTATGAGCAGGGAATTCTCCAAACAGGAATGGGCGGCTCCGGCTGTTCAAGAGGCCGACGTTTTTAAAAAATACTGTCATCACTTGGGCCTCATGGGTGCGACCATTGAAGAAATCACCACTGTGGGCTTCGGCGTCGGCCCCATAGACGGTTATTCAATATCCCATTTTTGCACGCACAAACGCCATCCGGAAAATAAAACCTCCATCGACGTCGATGCCTGTCTATGCGGAGTCGACCACTTTAACCTCATTATGAACTGGTACCTCTGTCCCATAGTCCTTGTGACGGACAAAGGAAAATTTGAAATCGACTTCACCGAATCCTCAACCGTCTACATGGGTAAAGACTCCATTCCGACGCACTACTACGGAGCCTCCGAAGAAGAGCTGGAGCAAGAGTACCTGGCCAAAGAACTCTTTTCAGGCCTACAAGGAGACACCGTCGTCGACTGCCTCATTGAAGAACAAACCTTTGAAGAAGCGGCCTGCGAATTTACGGGAGCCTGTAACATGACCTTACCCTACGGTCTGACCTCGTACATCAAAAACATTACCTTCTGCCTGGAAAGCGGCAGAAAACTCCGCCTCTCCACCTTCTGGAACAACGGCATGATTGAAGTCCTGGACAAAGAAGACCGCTACGTGCAAATCCCGGCAGACCACCTGAAACGATGTCTTCCCTTTGCTTAATACAGGTAGATGACGTAATTGGGGAAATGGAAATGAATGATGTAAGTAGAAAACAGCAAAGGACCGAACGGAATAAATCCGTCCGGTCCTTTTTAGTGGTTCTATAATAAATGTTGGGGTCAGCACCGAATAGGTGCTGCCTTCAACATTTATTTTTTTGCAAAACAAACGTCTTGGGTATAGATGAGTTTAGAGGCAATGCAGCCGGGCAGAAATACCAGGTCATCTTAACCGACCCGGATAGCTATAATGTTATTGATGTGTTACCGAAGAAGGATACGATTTACAAGGACTGCTTTTTAGGTATGCAAGTAGTGTAAACCAAATTGCTAAACGAGTTAATTCGACTGGTGTTATCTATAGCAATGACATCAAAGACATACAATCTCAAATTGAACATCTATCAAAATAAATATGGCAGATACATTCCCTACTACTCAATAAAACTACCAACAAAGGAGATGACATATAAGTGGCAATTACAAAGATACATCCAATTAAATCTACTCTCAATCTTGCTATTGCTTATATATCAAATGAAGAAAAGACAGATGAAAAAATATTGGTAAGCACAAATAAGTGCTTTGCTTCTACTGCTCATACTGCTTTTATGAAGACTAGAGAAGATAATAAAGTTAATGGAACTGTACTTGCAAGACATCTCATTCAATCATTTATGCCTGGTGAAGCTACGCCAGAAATGGCACATCAAATTGGAATGAAACTTTGTAAAAGAATACTTAAGGATCAGTACGAGTTCGTACTTACTACCCATATAGACAAAGGGCATATACATAACCATATCATCTTCAATAATGTAAATATGGTTACAGGCAAGTGCTACCAATCCAACAAGAGAAGTTATCACCAAATTAGGTATCAAAGTGATAAATTGTGTAAAGAAAATGATTTATCTGTTATTGATGAGTTCTATGAAACTTATAAAAAGAAATATAAAACTAATGGTAAGTCATGGTATGAAAACGACCAATTTAAAAAAGGTACTTCTTAGAAAAGCAGGCTTCAATTTGATATAGATAGAGCTATTAAACAATCCAACGATTGGGATGATTTTATAAAGAGAATGACTGCCATTGATTATGAGATTAAGTATGGAAAATACATTGCATTTAAGCACAAGGACAAAGAAAGATTTACAAGAGCTAAGACTCTTGGAGAAGATTATACTGAGGATAGATTAAAAGAGCGTATCTTAGATAATACTAATTAAAGAACACATACTGTTAAAAAACGTGTAGGAAATATTATAGATACTGCAAATAACGAAAAGATAAAATCAAGCAAAGGCTATGAGTATTGGGCTACAAAACATAATTTGAAAACTGCTGCCGATACTGTACTTTTGATGCGTGAAAAAGGATTTAAGTCTATCTCCCAGTTTGATGAATCCATTAAGGGTAGTGCATTAAATAGACAAAATATACAGGATGAAATCAAAGTCATAGATAACAAAATTTCAGCTCTATCAAATACTATGGAACAAGTTCATACCGTAAAATTGTATCGCCAAATCTATCTGGAATATAAGAAAGATCCGTCTGATAAGGCTTTTTGGGAAGAACATAAATCAGAAATAACACTGTATCAAAACACCCTTTCAGACCTAAAAAACTCTTACTCAAAACTTCCAAATTCCAAGGATATTTTGAAAGAGCTTGATTCATTGCATGAAAAAAAGAATACCCTAATGCAAGAGTATTCTTCCTCAAAATCCGATATGACCGAACTGTATCAAATCAGAAAAAATTATGAGAAATATATGGGTAAGGAGATGGAGAGATAGTCTATCTCTCCTGTATTGACAATATTTTACGAGAATTATTGCTAATTGTTTTTAATACTTGTAATCTTTCAATTTTTTTGATTTTAGCAATCTCAATTACAATCTCATTTAATATTTGTTTAGGATATTCATTCTTAGTTTCAGCTGTAAATGGTGCATCTGTTTCTAACACCATTCTTGATAATGGGACTGCTTCTATCAACTTTCTACCATTAGATGAATGCACCATATCAGAATTAATGGAAGCATAAATATTATCATCACTAGACATAACATTTAAAAGTCTTTTTATATTTCCAGTGTACCAATGCATTATATATATACAGCTGCTCCTTTTTAGAAAATCAAAAATAATATCATCCGTTTTTCTAGAATGAATAGAAATTATTTTATTTCCAACTCTCGCACATTCATGCACTATCGATTCGAAGATTTTTTTTTGCAGTTCAATGTTATTTGTTTTTTTTGACGAAATATCTAAACCTACTTCTCCTATAAAACTCGCTTCTTTCACATACTTCAAAAATATATTTAATTCATTTGGATATTCTTCAATCAATTGTGGATGATAACCTAATGAAATGTTAATTGTTTTTTCATTAGAAAACTTTTCGCAATACCTCCTGTATAATTGTGGTAAATTGGTCATAGCAACTACTTTAAAGTTGTTTTCCCTTGATTTCTCTATTACCTTAAAATTGTCATTATATAAATCTGGATGACAATGAAAGTCAATCATCTCAAGCACTATCTAATAACCTCCTTAAAAAACTTCTCTATTTCTACCATACCACGACAATACATTTCAGAAATTTCATCTAAATTTTCTTCTATAGTTCCAGATTTTTGTATTTCAAGAATCGCACTATTTTCATTGAATCGTCTTAACTTTTGTAAAAATGCACTTTTATTTAATTTAGCGGCTTCTGTCTTATTTAACTTATTATCTCTAAATTTTGTTTTATCTACACCCAACCCCTTAAATATAGCTGCTCTTCTTATTATGCACGGTATACATGATCCACAATGCATTGGCTCGCTTTCTTTTTCATATCTACCAACATCTGGATGGGAACATGACATAGTATTTATATAATTCGCTTTTAGCAATGATAAATTTTTACATTCCGATACCATTTCACCCTTTGTCTTAAGCTGATATGGATTTAATATTGATATTTCTAGCTTCATTTTTTTAATTAAGCTTCTCAACATTTTCATATAATATGGATGTGTTGTTCTCGTACTGCTACTACCAAAACGTGCTCCTGTTAATGGTATATTTAAAGAAATAAACCCATTTTCTGGTATATACATTTCTGTATCAGTATTAAAAGCAGATGCTAAAGCTATTGCATGTGAAAAAAACATAAACGAGCGTGTTCTAGTTGTATCTTCCATACCATTTTTGCATGTTGCATAAAACTGTATGTAGTCTCTATCTTCTAAAAGGTATTCTTTTTTCAAACTTTCAAAAACCATATCTTGATATTCTTTTGTACCTTTTCCACCTCCATAATGACTAACAAAGAGAATTTTATTCTTCCTTTTTTCAAGTAAATCTATTGCACCAATATATGAATCCAATCCACCTGATAACATGCATACTGTATCATAAGATTTCGCCTCTGCTTTTTTATATTTACTGCTTTTATAATAATCATTTTCGTCTAATATTTCTTTTTTTCTAAACGTGAACTGCCAACTATCTCCACTCAAAAAACTAACCATATCATGTAATAAATCTTTTTGACTATTCCAAAATTCAACATCCCAAACAGGGATATTCAATTCAAATGTTCTTGACCAATTGTCATTTTGTTTATTCCTTAAAACTTTTCTATCCATCACAAAAACAAATATTGAAATATACAGCAAATCTATAGCTAAGCTCGAAAACCCACCATCAAATTTCAAATCTTTATCCCAAAAATTAAATCCAATGTCTGACCTACACTTTATATCAATATGCTCATCATATCCTTCTGGAAGATTACTTTTTCTATCGTTACTACAAAATATTCTCATCTTTATTCCTCCATTATTTCTAAGCAAGTTTTCATTATATCGTCATACATATCTTGCGAAAAAAATGTACCTTTGTTTCGCCTAAAAGCTTCTTCTACATTTGCCTTAATATACTCCTTCATTTCCGCTTCAACTTTTATTAACATATTTAAATCATTTCCATATTTTTCAAAAGAGTATCCAAAATCTATAAGCATTTGTTGCCATAATAAATCAGCCATGAAATATTGCATAAGTACCGTTGCAGTAGACTGATCCACTCTGTCATCATCCACTTTTAATTCAATCAATTTCTCAAAAGTATTAGCCGTAGCTGTCCTTATTGCAACATCATTCTTTGATACAGCAGAATCCTGAACATAATTAACCAATCTAGAAATAGCTTCAGGCAAAGAACAATATTGTAACGACAGACCAATATCATCAAGAGTTTTTCCAATTCCTTGTGTTGTAAATCTTATTAGTATATTGCCAATCTTGGATGCAGCAGCTCTGCTATTACTTGAATTAGATATTAATCTATTACTGCCACCAGATGCCTTTATATAATTTCTTACTATACTTTTAGGTGAACCAACCTTACCTGAAGATGAAATATACTTACTCATTGATGTCTTTGCAGTTGTCCAATTTATACTATTTTCTGTAGTATTCTTATCATCATCATCTTTATAATCTTCATTACCAATATTTTCATCCAGCATATCGTCATCCGAATTAAAATCATTTGGTAATAATGCGTTACCAACTTTTCCTTTAAACGAGCTTGATGTACCCATTTCTACCTCCCTATATCTTTTTCAGTTTCGAATTATCATTTTCCCATGTAGTTATTAATGTATTTATTTCATTTTTATCTATCTCTTCCAGTACCTTAACATGAACGATCATTGCGCTATTAATGCTACTTGCCGGCATTAATTTCAATTTGCTTAGCACGGCTCCAAAGCACTCTTTTTTATTTAATGCTATCTCTACAAGCCCCTTAATTACGTTAATATTTTTCTTTGCACTATCAGTTATAAATGCATTGTATAACTCTTCAACCATTAGATTACATTCAACAACGGAAATACTATTAATTTCATCTCTTGCATGAGCCATCAAAATATCATTTTCTCCCATATATGCATCGATAATCTTTCTGGCTGGTTCAGATAACTTTATATTTGACGAATAGTTAAATACATTATTAGCACCTCTAGATAGATAAAAATATGGTTCTAAGTTTTCTTCTTTTATGCTAGGTTCTCCTTTCATCCATCGTTCAAACCACTCATCGTTCCATTTCTTCTCATCGCTACTTTTATTTTTTGAATTATCTTCTTTATTAGAGGGTTGCTCTTCATCAACGGCTTCGTACAAACCTAAACACATATTCAAGTTACCCTTGCCATACAAATCAATAAAGTCAGTAAATATATTTGGCTTTACATATTGAAGCATCATCATTTTCACAAGCACTTTTTCATCAATATCAATTTTCTTTAACTTTGCAACTTTTTTTCTCATTTCAAACTCATTTAAAAATCTCTTAAATTGCCTTGGGTTTCCATTTAAGCCACTATTTAATAAATTCGATATTTTTCTTGATAGACTATAAAAACTCGAAATATCATCAGAATTATCAAACTCAAGCACATTGTCTGGTAATTGAAATTTTGATGTATCTTTTCTAAATTGTTTAATACAATTACTCTTCAAATTTTCAAATTGCTCGTTATTTAGTATTTTTGAACAAAATAACAATGTTAGATACATCTCCGTCTCTGATACTGTCATTGTAGGAATCCTTATTGGATATTGGATGATTTTTTCCAGATACTCTTTACCAATATTAATTTTATGTTCTGTCTCAAAAATACTATCAGAATATTTTTGGCGAATCGCATAGGCGATTTGTCTTTCATCAGCACCAAATACAAAAGCAACTTTACCATTAAACAAAAACAATCTCATAGCTTCAAATATCTCTAAAATTGTATCTGGTAAACATCTATCCATTTCATCTACATAAATCACTACTCTAGAAATACCGCTCTCTTCTATTAGTTTTCCAAAATCATTTCTAAAGTTAGCTACATCATTCCTTAAGGATTCATGAGACACAATTGCTTCATATCTATTTTTTATTCTCTCAATATTATCAGCAATATCTGTACTCGTATTTTTAGCTATTCCAACAATATTTAACGGATTGATTATAGAAGAAATTATTGTAGAAGAATTTTTTATTAGTGCAGTGGATAATTCAAAAACACTAATACTTTTTCTTAAGTGTTCAAATTTATCTTTCAACGTTTCTTCGTCTTTTATTCTTTCTTCAATTTTATCTAATATGCAATTAATTACTGTATTCTTAGCATCTCCATAATCTTCAAATAACCACGAATTAAAATTTATTATCAAAGCATTATTATCTTTTTTTAAAAGTGCTTTTTGGCTAATAGACATAATACTTGATTTACCACTTCCCCAATCACCATAAACACCAATACTCGCTGGAAGCAAACTATCATCCATTATCACTTCATTAACCAAATCTGCAATATACTCAAAATCAATATAATCTATATTGGATTCACTATCTTTCCACATATAATTCCCCCTAATCTATGCATTCCACAATTTCAGATATATCACAATTAAGTTCTTCACATATCTTCAATAGTACATCTGTAGTTACATTCTTGTCTTTCATCATAAAAGGACAGGCTTTCAAATTCCGGTGTGACACGATACTTTTCGCCCTTCCATGTAAGGTATGTATTTTCTTTATAGCCGTCCGAATATTGCATACATAAACCTCCAAAATACAACTATCCTTATGTTTCATCCGAGACTTTATTTAAAAGTTCCTTATTGTGACAATACGTATAAATATTATATACCTTATGGTGTTAATTAGTATCTATATATGAGTATAAATCTATCTTTATTATCACGCTATGATATATTCAAATACATTAAAAGGACTTAGACAGAGTCTCCTCTATCTAAGTCCTTTCATTTCTAAGCTATCTCCTTACGCTCCCTCATATACGAGGTTGATAATGGTCAGCGTCGTTTCGCACGATTTAACAAGGGACGGAATGGGCAGGAATTCATAGGGTGAGTGGAAGTTCATGCCGCCCGTAAAGTAGTTGGGCGTCAGGATCCCCTTGGTGGAGATGAAGGATCCGTCCGTACCACCGCGCATGGCAATGGTTTTGGGCGTAATGTTCAGTTCTTTCATGGCTTCGTAAATGTAGTCGATGGCCTTGCCGTTTTCATCAGTCAAGGCATCGCGAATGTTGCCGTACGTATCACTCATGTCGAGTTCAAAGCGAGCTCGAGGATATTTTTTAGCCATGTCGTCTACATACTTACGAATGCGTGCCTTCTTTTCTTCGTATTTCGCTTTGTCGTGATCGCGAATATTCAAGGTGACTTCAGCTACGGACTGGTTAGACTTTACAGCTTGGCCCCAAATATAGCCTTCTTTTCCTTCCGTGCATTCCGGCGTTTCCGTTCTGTCGAAGAGATTCATGAAGTCTACGGCCAAAAGGGTCGGATTGAGAAGGACGCCTTTGGCACTCATGGGATGGGCACTGACACCGTGAATGGTCACGACAGCCGTACCGGCGTTGAAGGTTTCATAAACAACTTCACCCAGTTCGCACGAGTCGATAGTGTAGGCAAAGTCTACGGGAAAACGGGAGAAATCCATGTTTTTCGACCCGTAGAGGCCACATTCTTCATCAGGTACGAAGGCTACGTAAATATCGCCGTGATAAAGATTTGAGTCGCTTGCCAAGGTGTGCAAGGCCGTCATGACATTGGCTATAGCCGCCTTATTATCCGAACCGAGGACGCTCGTTCCGTCGGTGACAATAAGGTCCTGCCCTACATAAGGCTTTAATTCGGGATGCTCAGCCGCCTTCATGACCAAGTTTTTTTCTCGGTTTAAAACAATATCGCCACCGTCATAGTTTTCTACCGTATGGGCATGAACGACAGGCGACAAGTTAACGTCTACCGTGTCCAGATGAGCGCAAAAGCCGATGGCCGGTGCCGACTTTTTATTCGGCTCCAGGCGTGCGGGAAGGCGTCCCGTAAGAACGCAGTGTTCACTTAAATGTAAATCGACAAGGCCTATTTCTTCACATTCTTTTTGTAAGAGTTTGGCCATATCCCACTGCCCTTCTGTACTGGGAACCTGCGTGCCGCCGTTCGGTTCACTTTGAGACGGTACGCCGATATAGCGGTAAAATCGTTCTGTTAATTCTTGTGTTAAGTCTTTCATATTCTTTCCTTCTTTCATACACCGGGTACAGTATTTTCTATGTTAGAAGTGCTTTATGAAATAATGTTAGAACATTTGACGCGGATATACATAGTCTGCCTGGAAGCCCAAAGGAATACCGGCTGCCCAGAAGAGATACAAGGTAATGGTCAGAACGATGAGAAGTGCAATCGTATACGGAAGCATAAGGCTGCTCAGCGTACCGACACCGGTCTTTTTGTAGTATTTCTGGCAGTAAATGATGATCAAGGGATAAAAGGCAAACATGGGCGTGCATACGTTAACAGCCGAGTCACTGATACGAAATGCCGCCTGAGTCAGTTCAGGGGCAATGCCGACGGACATGAGCATGGGCACGAAGATAGGCGCCAAAATGGACCACTTAGCCGAGGCAGATGTAATGAGCAGGTTCAGTAAGGCAACGAAAACGATGATGCCGAAGACCGTAACCTGCGGCGGTAAGGCCAAGGATTTCAAGAATTCCGCACCGGCAATGGCAATGAGAGCCCCCAAGTTGGACGCACCGAAGGCATACATGAACTGGGCTGCAAAGAAGTAAAATACAATGAGCTGTACCAGCGTATGCGTAATGTCTTCCATAGACTTCGTAAAGTCCTTGGAGCTCTTAAAGCTGCCGCTCAAGATACCGAAGACAATGCCCGGTACGGCAGCAAGCAGAAAGATAATGGCTACAATGGACTGCATGACGGGAGCCTTAAAGCTGGCAATGTTTCCCGCCGGGTCACGCAAGATAGAGTCTTCCGGCCAAAGAGCCGCAAAGAGTCCGACAAGCATCAAAATGAGAACAAAGGACGCAATGTAGAAGGCTCTGTTTTGCTTAGGCGTAATGACATCGACGGCATCTTCCGATACGTCAATGTCCGCATCCAAGGGGCAGGCCTTACGGCACCACGGTTCGGTAATTTTTTCCGTTACCCACCAGCAAACGGCAATAACGGGCACCGTCGCCGCTAATGAGAAGAAGTAGTTACATAAAACATTGATTTCGTATGTCGGGTCGATGAGTTGAGCCGCCATTTGCGAAAATCCCTGGATAACCGGGTCGATAGCCGACGGCGTATAGTTGGCTGCAAAAGCTCCGGCAATACCGGCAAAGGAAGCCCCTACACCGGCCAAGGGATGCTTACCCGATGCGTAGAATAAATAAGCCGCCATGGGGATGATGATCATATAGCCGCTATCGGGAGCTAAATGGCTGAGCATACCGACGACAATGACAATAGGTGTTAAGAGAAACTTCGGTGTTACGGCCAAAAGCTTTTTCAGGCCCGTTGCAATAAAGCCCGACCCCTGTGCGACGCCGATACCCAAGGTCGCCACAATAACCATGGCCAAGGGGGGGAAGCCTGCAAAGTTACTGACCATCTTAGTCAACAGGGTCGCCAGCGATTCGGGGGCCAGCATATTGGTAATAGTAATTTCTTTACCTGTTGTGGGATGAATGTATCCGAAATGAATTTGTGAGAATAAAGCCGATACGACACAGGTAATAACAAAGGCTGCAATAAACAGCATGGTAATGTCGGGAATACGGTTACCGATGCGCTCAATGGCGCCGAGTATACCGCCTGTCCCCTGCACTTGTACGGTGCTGTCGTTCGAGTTTTCTTGCGACATAACAGGTCCTCCTCTGTATAAAAACAAATGTGCACTTAAGTCAGTGCTTCTTTTATAGTAGTAGTCACGTATTTTCATGTCAATGTACTTTTATGAATATGCATATATTCCTGATACCTATACTATTACGACAACGTTGAGGTCCCCCTTTTCATCTTGATATACACCCTCATTCATGGTAAACTATTTTAGTACGACATATATGCGCCTATAGCTCAGGGGATAGAGCACCGGTCTCCGGAACCGGGTGCGCAGGTTCGAATCCTGCTAGGCGCACCATATTAAAAGGCTCACTACTCGGTTAGTGAGCCTTTTTTGAAGGAGCGTTCCATGGATAAGCGTGCTCGCGAACAACAGACAATGGAAGAAATGATTAAAATTTATTGCCACGGTCTTCACCATACCAAAAAAGGAACTCTCTGTCCCGTATGCACAAGTTTGCTTCAATATACAAGGGAACGAATCGCCCGTTGTCCTCATATGGAGACAAAGACCTTCTGTGCTTTTTGCAAGACTCATTGTTACTCTCCGACACGACGTGAAGAAATTCGTGCCGTCATGCGCTACAGCGGTCCGCGTATGATGCTTACGGCACCGGTAGCGACACTGCACCATTTATACCTGTCCATTCTGCACAAGCTGAAAGGTTCAAAACATAAATATTAGTCCCCGAGTGAAACACAGATATACGAAAACCCCGACTCCTATGAGCCGGGGTTTTATCTATTTCCTATAGTTTTCATTCAATGGCAATGGCCTTACAAATATCCGAAGCCGTATTCTTTCCTTCTCTATGGTCGCTGGGCGTACGGGGAATGGAAAAGGTATAGCGACCGTCATGAAACTGCAGTTTAAAGTGAGGGCCTTCATCAATAACGGTAAAGCCCAAGTCTTTTAACCGAGCCTGTTCACTGCTACTCATGCGGCACCCCCGTCCGAAGAGGTCTCGAATACTGCGAGCTATCTTTTCACCTTCACCGACACGAGGATTGGCTTGCAGTAAGTCTTCAATAAGCGTATAAGGGCGTGACGTTTCTTCATAGCGGTTCTTTACTTGCGATAAGATGCTGTAAAGGAGGTCATTAGTCTCACCGTCGTAGAAATCTTTTTCCTCGCCGCGGCAGTAAAAAGCTTCTCCTGCGGCACTGTCCGCCAAGGAGGCCGTCATGGCATCCAAACGGGCACGCAATATATAGTTTTGGGAACTCAATTCTTCTACCTGCTGCTGGAGTTCTTTATTTTCCTGATCAAAGGCTTCCATGTACAGGTCCAGTTGTTCTTGTGCCTGAGTACCCTCTCCGTGCAAACCTTGCAGGCTTTGCTTGGCCTTATGGCTGTTAACCTGTGTCCAGTTATAGTCGGATACGTCGGACCGAGTGATGAGCATACTCCAGATGTCGGCAATAATAGCATCGGCCATGGCTTTACCGTCACGGTTATAGTCTGCCGGAGCATGACGGCGGTAATCGGTCGTGCCGGGAAAATAGATGCCTGCATAGCCGTTGTGCACATTATTTTCATGTGTTCGTTCCCGCAGTGCCCAAGACGTATTTTTATCTGTTTCTACCAATACATGAGCCACGCCGCCAAGTTTTTTAGCCAAGTAATTCGGGGGGACAACGGTCCTGCCGTTTTCACCGACACTCAGATAAACAACGGGAAGACTGTAGTCGGCAGTGCCGTTCATAACAGCTACAGCCGTATCTACATAACCTTCTTCAACGATGTAATACTCACTTTGAATGGCAAAGGGTCCGTCGTTACGACAGTATCCGTTTTCCATACAAGTACGTACAATATATGGCCTGTTTCCTGACGGCAGATCTCGGGGCGTAAAGAAATCGACCATACGTTGCAGTTGAACCAAAAACTGTTTGGTCCCGTCTTTGTCGATATAGATGCAATCACTTTGCCAGCACTTATTGCCCTCACGATCTTCCAAACGACAGGCCAGAACATCTACCTTAGGGTCCGCAAATGTTTTAAAAGAAACAGTCGTGTTTCCGCTTGCAAAGACCTTATCTCCGTCATTTATGGTATATTCCAGATTTTCAAAGCCGTAATGAGGACTTCCCGTAATCCATTCTCTAATGAGTTCGATAATATCCTCTTTGGTTACCGACTCTTTAAGGGGTAATCGCGTACTGAATAAGAGCATGACCGTCACCTTTCCGTTTCTTTTCCGTCGTCTGCGGCTTGTATGCCGTCGTACATGTATTTGTATTGTATCTTATATGTAATACGTTTGTCATATTACTTGTGCGAATATTCTCATATTCTTAAAACAAAAACAGGCACTCTCATGAGTGCCTGTTCAGATTTATTTCTTAAAGTTCACCTTCTGCAATGGCATCAAGGATATCCAAGGACGGAATGAAGAAAAGCTGTCCCGTTACGGGCTTAGAGTAATCAAGGAGCTTGTCGTTTTGTGTAAACATATTGGTAAGCATCTGCTTCGTTACATCCCAATAGCGGGCATAGCCGATAAAGTACGTGCCCCTTACTCCTTCACCGGGATTGGAGAAGGGTACGTTCATACGAACGATTTTGTGTTCTTCCCCGTCTCTGTTATCTTGAGCCACTACGTTATGTGCCTGCGGGTCTTTTTCGTCATCTTCCAATTCAATATCGCTGAATTTATGGCGTCCGATAAATTTTTCCTGCATTTCCGTCGGCAAGGCGCGCCATGCATCAAGGTCGTGAACGTATTTTTGAGCAAAGGCATAGGACCCGTTAATAAAGTCCGGGTCTTCATCTCCGATGACTCCCCATTCTACCGCTTCTTCATCAACCGGGTTTTCCGTGCCGTCAATAAAGTCGATAATGGCACGGCCTTCAAAATAACGGAATCCCTGCGTTTCGTCTACTAATTCCGTTACGGGGCGTAAATATCCCATAATCTGGTCAACGACCATATACGTAACAGCCGGATCCGTAGCACGAACGTGGAGGAACAGGTCCGCTTCCGTAGCAGGAGCATCCTGCTTATCTCCTTTAATACCCCGGAAGTCTTCCAATTCCTTCGGCTTTTTAGCACCCGGAAACAGGTAATCCCAAGCTTTATCGCTAAATCCCAAGGTCAGTTTCAAGTTGGCCTTATCGGCACGAATATTCATGGACCGCTTAATAGCTTGAATACGGTCTGCCATATCGGCAACGACTTCTTTTTCCGCTTCCTTATCCTGACGCTTTAATTTAAGCAAAATAAAATCTACGGCTTCACCCGCATCTTTATATACGTCTTGAGTTCTTGCAACATCAACTGCCATCATTTTCTCCTTTGACGAACAATGAAAACAAGTATCTTTAATTTCGTTTCATTATACCATTCATAAATGTGAAAGAACAAGAAAAGGCTATGCTCTTTTGAGCATAGCCTTTTGTTTATCTACTATGTAATTCTCTGTCCAGCTTTTGCAGTCGTGCAATTCGATCCTGTGTCGACGGATGGGTACTGAAGAGTTTGGCAATACCGCTACCAACTCCGGCAAAGGGGTTAATGATACACATGTGAGCCGTCGACTCCGTAGCGCCGGGCAATACTCTTCTGTGTGCATAGGCATCAATCTTCGCCAAGGCGCTTGCCAGTGCCAGAGGATCTCCCGTTAGTCTGCCGCCCGCGTCGTCAGCCATATATTCACGTGTTCTTGAAACGGCCAACTGAACCATAGTCGCTGCCAAGGGGGCGATGATAATGGAAGCAAGCAAGCCGATAATACCGCCACCGCCGCCGTTTTCATCATCATTATCGCGACCGCCGCCGAAAATAGCCGCCCACTGCAATATATTAGCTAAATAGGATACGGCGGTAGCAAAGGTGGCCACAATAGTGCTGATGAGAATATCACGATGTTTGATATGAGACATTTCGTGAGCCAGCACACCGCGAATCTCTTCATCGTCAAGCATGGTCAAAATCCCTTCCGTAGCCGCTACGGCTGCATGGGAAGGACTTCTCCCCGTCGCAAAGGCATTGGGTACGTCAGAAGCGATAACGTATACTCGCGGCACAGGTAAGCCGTCGCGCTTGGCCAAATCCTGTACAATATGATAGAGTCGGCTGTCAGAACCCACTTCTCTGGCATTATACATACGCAATACCATAGAATCACTGAACCAGTAGGAAAAGACGTTGATCCCTATGGCAAAAACCAGAGCAAAAGTCATGCCCGACCTACCACCGGCCACATACCCCAGGGCCAGAAAAATGACGCCCATGAGGGTCATAAAAAATACGGTCTTTATATTATTCATAGGTCATTCCTTCTTTTTAATTTTTAAAGTCAAAAGGTTAAATTCATATTCATATTATACGTAAAATCAGAATAAAAGTCAATTTCCCTCTATAAATGAAAAAAGCCCGCAAGGGGCTTTTTTCTTGTATTTATTAGGCATAAGATAGGGGGAGTTTATCTATTTGCCTAATTCGCTGTGTAATACTTCACCCAACCGTTTGATGCCTTCTTCAATTCTTTCGGGAGGCATGTTCGAATAGTTGAGGCGGAAGTGGTTGGCGTTACCGCCGTTCGGGTAGAAGGGACCGCCGGGAACGTATGCTACTTGACGATCGAGTACCTTAGGCATCAATTCCTTAGCATCCATGCCTTCCGGCAAGGTTACCCAAGTGAAGAGACCGCCTTCAGGATAGGTGAAGGTAATGCCTTCGGGGAAATATTTCTTCATGCAGTCATACATGAGGGTACGACGTTCGCCGTAGAGTTTGCGAATCGTAGCTACGTGTTTGTCCAAATCGAACATATCCATGTAGTATGCCGCCTGGCGCTGGCCGAAGGAGGAGGTCTGTAAATCTACAGCCTGTTTCAATTTAATGACTTTGTCGATAACTTCGGGGTTGGCAACCATCCAACCGATACGGAACCCGGGCATGAAAATTTTCGAGAACGAACCGAGGAAGATAACATTACCCTTGGTGTCCAAGGATTTCAAGGTCGGTACGCGTTCGCCGTCATAGCGAAGTTCACCGTACGGATTATCTTCAATAACAGGAATTTCGTATTTATTCATAATGTCCATAACCGCTTTGCGGCGTTCTAAGGGCCACGTAATACCCGTCGGGTTCTGGAATTCGGGAATAACATACATGAGGCGAACTCTGTCGTTTTCAGCCAAGATTTTTTCGAGTGCTTCGGGAACGATACCCTTATCGTCCGTCGGTACTTCGATGAATTTCGGGAAGTTCAGCTTGAATGCGTTAATAGCACCCAAATACGTCGGGCTTTCAACCAATACGATGTCGTCTTTATTAAGGAAAATCTGACCCAATAAGGATAAGCCCTGCTGAGAGCCGGCCGTAACGATCAAATCTTCAAAAGTACAGTCAATATCAAAGGCCGATTTCATGCGTTTCGCAATTTTTTCACGCAAGGGATTGTAGCCTTCCGTCGTGCCGTACTGTACGGCTTGGCGTCCTTCTTTTCTGAGGATTTCCACATCTACTTTTTCCATATCCTCAATGGGGAACAATTCCGGAGCAGGAAGACCGCCGGCAAAGGAAATAATTTCCGGCATAGTAGTGAGTTTAAGCAATTCACGAATTTCCGATGCTTTCAGGCTCATTGCCACATCAGAGAACTTCATACACAATCACTCCTTTAAATAAAATAAACGTATAACTATGATTTGAGTGTATCATAGATATACGTTTAACGCAATCATGTATGTGCTGAAAAATGCAATAATACCTTTTTTTTATCGACTTTCATAGCATCGACTAATTCGGTAATGGATGAAAATTTTTTCTCATCCCGCAGCCTTTTATAAAAACGCAGGGTCACGGTTTTCCCGTAAATATCGCCGGACCAGTCGAGAATATGCGTCTCCACTCGCCTGTATTGACGCGTAAACGTAGGATTATTACCTATATTGGTCATGGCGGGCCATTCTTTTCCGTCCAAGACGACGCCGGTTACATATACACCGTCGGGTGGCAGAGCCGCTTTCGGCGGAATAAGCATATTCGCCGTAGGAAATCCTATGGTCCTTCCCCGCCGATCGCCGGATACGACTTCGGCTCGAAGTTCGAACGGTCGTCCCAAAAGAGCCATGGCCGCTTGCATTTTTCCCTCGGCAATGAGTCCGCGTATGACCGTTGAACTGACCGGGTAGTCGGACTGCGGCGCTTCAACCAGGTCGAGAACACGTACGGGAATATGGGCATCTCCCATAGATTGCACGAGGGTCTCAGTATTGCCTGCCGCCTTTTTACCGTACGTAAAGTTCGTGCCTACAACGATCTCCGACGGAGAGAGGTATTTAATCAGACAGGCACAAAAATCTTCAGGCGATTGGTTGAGTAGTTCCTGCGTCATAGGCAACATGATGAGACCGTCAATGCCTACGGACCGTATGTATTCTTCTTTTTGTTCTACTGTAGCAAGCCTTGTCGGCTCTTTAGTCGGGTTTAAGACCGATAAGGGGTGAGCCGAAAAGGTGAGGACCAGCGTCGGCACATGCAGTCGCTTGCCTTCAGACATGGCCGTTTCCATGACTCGGCGATGACCGACATGGACACCGTCAAAGGTTCCCAAGGCAATGACGGCATGCCTGCAAACAGCTGCCGCTTCCAACGAATCGTATACGTTCATAACTACCTCTCGCCGCTAAACATTTTATGCGGCCTTAAAATATGGTGGGACACATCGAAGATACCGACTCCGACCATAATATGCATCGGGTCGTAGAGTCGAACGACTTCACCGTCGGCAAGGCCTCGCCCGGCAAAGGGTACGGGACGTCCCTGCAAAAGAGCGGCATACTGTTCTTTTGAACAGGTCGTCGCCGCCATGTGCGGTAATGCCGCATCGACGGGAAGAAGATACTTTTCTTTTTCGGCGGCCAATTCTTCGAGAGTAGCCGCTTCACTAATAGAAAAGTTGCCCACACGCATTCGCAAGAGCCCGGTCATGACGGCCTGTGTCCCCAATCTTTCGCCTATATCACGAATGAGCGAGCGAATATATGTCCCCTTGGAACAGTCTACTTCTATAACGGCTCGATACCCGTCATAGGCCAGAAGGGTTACGTCATCAATGTAAATGTCCCTGTCAGGCAACTCGAATTCCTTGTTTTGCCGTGCCAATTTATAAGCCTTAACCCCGTTAATGCTAATGGCTGAATACTTGGAGGGTCGCTGTTTTCCCGCACCGACGAATTCTTTCAGTACGGCCTCCAATTCTTCTTTGACAGGCCGCGGGGCATCACTTTGTGAGACTACCGTTCCCGTATAGTCTTCCGTATCCGTCGTAAAACCGAATACGAACTCGGCACGATAGGTCTTGTCATCATCACCGCTGTACTCGATAAGGCGCGTCGCCTGACCGAGAAAAACGGGCAAAACGCCGGCAGCCAAGGGATCCAAGGTGCCGGCGTGACCGACCTTTTTCATACCGAAAATACGTCTCACCCGTCCTACCACATCGTGGCTGGACATGGCGGACGGTTTCAGAACATTAACGATTCCGTGTATCATAAAACCTTCCGTATTTCTTCAATTAAGGAGGATTTTGTTTCATCCAACGACTTGTTGACAGTACAACCGGCGGCACGAATGTGCCCGCCGCCGCCGAATACGGCAGCTACGGCATTGACATCTACATCCTTGGAGCGCAGGCTGACACGAGTCTGTGCTTCTGTGACAGCCTTTACCGTAAAGGCCACATCAACGCCCTTAATACGGCGAGCATAATCGATGTAGCCACCCGTGTGTTCGCCCGTATATTTCAAGACATCCTCCGTAAAGGATATTCCGGCAATGCGACCGCCTTCAAAGAGTTCTATTTGCTGTAACACTTGTGACAGCGCCCTTGTCTTTACCAGTGTCGTTTCTTCCAAGTGTTCGGAAATTCGATTGGGATGAGCTCCCGCATCAACCAAAGCGGCGGCACAACGCAAGGTATGCCCTGTCGTATTACTGAACTTAAAGAAACCGCAGTCCGTAGCAATAGCCATATACAAGGCATCAGCCATATACGGCGTAATGTCTTCTTGCCACTTCAAAAAAAGATCCGTCAGGATTTCTCCCGTTGCGGCATAGTCTGTAAGTATGTATTCGCAGTCGGCAAAATGAGCATTGGATACGTGGTGGTCAATATTGACTACAAAATCCCCCAAGAGCTTTTCCGTCTCACCGGTCCGACTCGGATCCGTCGCATCGAGAACAACTCCGATTCGTCCCACTTCAGCTTTTACATCCGAAGGGCGCAAAATATGTTGACATTCTTCAATGAAAAAGAATTTGTCGTCAATACTGTCATCAATGACGGTAACGACCTTTTTTCCCTTGCCTTTCAGCCAGAGGGACAAGGCCGCCAAGGACCCCAGCGCATCACCGTCGGGACTGACATGTGCGGTTAAAAGAAAGGAATCGTGTCGCTCAAAAAGAGCCCGCAATTCTTCGGGAGTACCATTCATAATCTAATCCTTCTTCTCAATGTCATGTAAAATCGATTCGATTTTCATGCCGTATTCGAGTGATTCATCTTCTTTAAATTCAATCTGCGGTGAATAGCGGATACCCAATCGTTTACCCACTTCCGAGCGGATATACCCTTGCGCCTTGCTTAAGGCGGCAAGGGTATTTTTCTTTTCTTCATCCGATCCGAAGAGGCTCACGTATACAGTCGCTTCCCGCAAGTCACCCGTAATCCGGGCATCCGTAACGGTCACAAAACCGAGACGGGGATCCTTTAATTCCTGCAGGATGATACGAGACACTTCCTGCTTAATAAATTCCTGTATTTTACGTACTCGTAATTCTCCCATAAGATCCTCACTTTATATTAAGCCTTATTTAGGTACTACTTCTACCATTTCAAAAGCTTCCACTTCGTCGCCTTCTTTTATATCACGGTAGCCGTCAATGGTAATACCGCATTCATAACCTTCAGCCACTTCTTTGACATCGTCTTTGAAGCGGCGTAACCCGTCCAAGTCGCCTTCATGAACGACAATGCCGTTACGGATGAGGCGAACCTTTGACGTACTTGTAATCTTGCCTTCCTTAACGTACGAACCGGCAACGATAACCTTCGGCGTCGTAATAACCTTGCGTACTTCCGCACGACCGATAATATTTTCTTCGTACTTCTTGTCGAGCATGCCTTTAATAGCCGCTTCTACGTCGTTAATCGCATCATAAATGACGCGGTACGTACGCAAGTCGACGCTTTCCTTTTCCGCCGCTTTGCGAGCCGCCGTATCGGGACGTACATTAAAGCCGATAACCAAGGCATTGGAGGCCGACGCCAACATAATATCCGATTCCGTAATAGCCCCTACGCCGGCATGAACGATGGCAATACGCACTTCATCGCTCTTAATTGCCAAAAGGGATTGACTGAGAGCTTCGACAGAACCTTGTACGTCGCCTTTGACAATAAGCGACAGTTCCTTCAGCTCACCTTGCTGAATCTGGCTGAACAGATCATCCAAGGTAACCTTCGATTTAACGCTCAATTCGGACGAGCGTTTCTTTTCCAAACGTTTTTCCGCTACGGAACGAGCCGTCTTTTCATCCGTTGCATTAAGGATATCGCCGGCTTCAGGTACATCATTCAACCCGAGAATTTCTACGGGCAAGGACGGTTCCGCTTTTTTAACTCGTTCGCCTCGTTCATTATTCATGGCACGCACCTTACCGTACGTGTTGCCTACGAGGATGGAATCGCCGACACGCAAGGTGCCTTTTTGTACGAGGACGGACGCAACCGTGCCGCGACCCTTGTCGAGGCGAGCTTCAATAACAACGCCTTCGGCCGGACGGTCGGGGTTAGCTTTAAAGTCCGATACTTCCGCAAGGACGAGAATATTTTCCAACAGGTCGTCGAGACCTTGTTTCGTGTGAGCCGAAACGGGAACCATAATGGTATCGCCGCCCCAATCTTCACTGATGAGGCCATATTCCGTCAACTGTTGCATAACGTTACTCGGATTAGCCCCTTCTTTATCAATTTTATTAATAGCCACGATGACGGGAACATTCGCCGATTTAGCGTGGTTAATGGATTCAATGGTCTGAGGCATAACGCCGTCATCAGCCGCTACTACGAGGACGGCAATATCCGTAACCTGGGCACCGCGAGCACGCATGGACGTAAACGCTTCGTGGCCGGGCGTATCCATGAAGGTAATCTTTTTGCCTTCATAACGTACCTGATAAGCCCCGATATGCTGCGTAATACCGCCGGCTTCATGACTCGTAACGTTTGTTTTGCGGATAGCGTCGAGAAGGCTAGTCTTGCCATGGTCGACGTGACCCATAACGGTAACTACGGGAGGACGAGTCTTTAAGGTTTCGGGAGCATCGATGATTTCTTCGATTTCCGTCGGATCTTCCGGCGGAGCTTCCATCGTTACGGTTACACCGAATTCATCGGCAATAAGAGAAGCCGTATCGTAGTCGATCTCCTGATTAATAGTCGCCATGATACCGCCCAGGAGAAGACGTTTGATGACTTCCGCCACTTCACGGCCCAAGCGTTCGGCAAAGTCCTTAACCGTAATCGTTTCCGGTAATTCAATGGATTCGGGGTAATTTTTCTTCTGCGGTTGGTTCTGATGGAAATCATGTTGCTGACCATGGCCGCCCTTACGGTTTTTCTTGTTCTTACCCTTGCTCAACGCATCGGTCAAGAGAGTCTTGGGACGACCGGCATTCTTGCCGTTACGATCGTTTTTGGCGTTACGGTCATTTTTCCCCTTGCGGTTGTTGTTTCCTTCACCGCCTTGTGTCCGGTTAAAGAATTTCGTCCGTTTGCTTTCACCGCTTTGTCCGCCCGACTGAGGTGCCCCGTTCTTACGGCTGTCCGGACGATTACCCTGTGCCTGACTGCCGGAGCGTACATTACGGTCGTTACGGTTACGGTCATTGCCACTGCGAGAATCATGGCGGCCGTCGGCCGTACGATTGTCATGAGGACGAGCATTATTGCGGTTATCGGGACGGCCGTCATGACGGCGGTTTCCTGCCGGACGCTGAGCGCCTGCCTGGGCACGTTGCTGTCTGTTGCCGTTTCTGTCTTCGCCCTGCTTAGCACTGTCACGTTGCGATGTATGGCGACGCTCCTGCTGTTGCCCTGCCGGACGTTCGCGACGTTCACCGTTACTGTGCCGTGTATGCGTCGGTGCAGCTGCATTGCGGTGATTATCTCCGTTCGGGCGCGCTGCCGACTGTTTCTGCTGCGGTTGTGCCGGTTTGGAACCGCCTTTAAATGCTGTATCCAAGACGGCCTTCATCTTATCATCTACGCCTGTAAAATTGGACGCTTTTATATTTTTATTTGCCAAAGCCTGAATGACTTCTTTTGTCTGTACTCCGTATTCTTTTGCTACTTCAAATACTCTTTTCGTCATCTGGTTACCCCCTCCGTACTTATTCCATCTCCTGTACCGCCTTTATCATAGCTTCGGCAAAGCCCTTGTCGGTCACGACGATTACCGCCGTCTGTGAGCGCCCCAAGGCCAGGCCCAACTGTTCTTTCGAGTACGTTCGAATCATATCTATATGTTTACGTGTGCCGAATCGCACATATCGTTCTTCATTCGTAGGACCGCTGTCACTTGCCAGAAACAACAGGGCCGCTCCGTTTTTCTTTATTTGCTGCTCTGCAGCCTGAGCACCGCATACTGTCTTGCCGGCTCTATGTGCCAGACCGACGAGATTCAATACTTTGTCGCTCATTATTCCAACTCCTTGCGGAGTTGATCATATATTTCTTCAGAAACGGCTTTTTTCAAAGACCGTTCCAACCGATGTTCTTTATACGCTTTTTCAAGACATGCCGGGTCGGCACAGACATACACGCCTCGACCCGATTTTTTGCCGGTCTTGTCGATTTCCACCGTATCTTCCGGTGTGCGAACAATCCGAAGTAATTCCTTTTTCGGCTTTTGCTCCTGGCAACCGACACAGACACGAAGCGGGATTTTTCTCATCTTCATGTCGACCTCCTAGACTTCGTCTTCAACCGGCATGGAAGTCGCTTCATTATCGACTGCGTCGAATTCAGCCAAAATATCATCGTCTCCGGTAGCCACGTCACCGTCTTCGGCTTGACTTTCGCTCTTAATATCAATCTTCCAATTGGTGAGCTTAGCCGCCAATCTGGCGTTTTGTCCGGCTTTACCGATAGCCAGGGACAACTGGTAGTCGGGGACGACTACGACGGACGATTTTGCACCTTCATCAATCGTGACCGAAACAACCTGAGCCGGGCTGAGTGCGTTAGCAATGTATACTGCCGGATCTTCGTCCCACTTAACGATGTCGATTTTTTCGTTTTGCAGTTCCATGACAATGTTCTGCACCCGTGCACCTTTCGGCCCGACACAGGCACCGACGCAGTCCACGTTCGGATCGCGCGAGTAAACGGCAATCTTAGAGCGTTTACCCGGTTCGCGAGCCACGGAATGCAGTTCCACAACGCCATCGTAAATTTCGGGAACTTCCAATTCAAAGAGGCGTTTCAACAAGCCCGGATGCGTGCGGGATAATTGAATCTGCGCACCCTTAGGCGAATTCCTTACTTCAACTACATAACATTTAATTCGCTGTCCTACCGTGTATTCTTCCGTAGGAATCTGTTCCGAATAAGGCAATACGGCTTCAGCCTTACCTAAATCAATATATACGTTTTTTTGTTCAATTCGTTGAATAATGCCCGTAATGATATCGTCCGTACGGCCGTAAAATTCATCATATACAATATTTCGTTCCGCTTCACGAAGGCGCTGAATCATGACTTGTTTTGCTGCCTGTGCGGCAATGCGTCCGAAGTTTTTCGGCGTCACATCTACTAAAATTTCATCGCCTTCTTCATATCCCTTGTCGATAGCTCGCGCATCTTTCAGGGATATTTCATTTTCTTCGTCATCTACTTCAGCCACAACCGTCTTGGGAGACACGATGCTGTAGTCGCCTGTCAACCGGTCTAAGCGAACCGTAGAGTTGGGATTTCCGTCGTATTCCTTTTTATAAGCCGTAATCAACACGGCTTCCAAGGAATCACAGATGACATCGGCCGTAACACCCTTTTCTTTAGACAAGTATTCAATGGCACTGAGCAATTCTTTATTCACTGTTGCACAACCTCCGTTAAAAATCTATATGTAATCGTATTTGCGAAATATCCTTGCTGTCTATGGCCGCATCTTCTTCATCTATGAGAAGATGTACGACGCCGCTTTCATCCTTGCCGACAAGACGAGCCGTAAGGCTTTTAACTCCTTTGTAGGGTGTAAAAAAGTGTACATCCACATCGCGGTCCTTATAGCGAACAAAGTCTGTATCTTTCTTCAAAATACGGTCCAACCCGGGTGAAGAGACTTCAAGCAAGTATTTATCCGTAATGGGATCTTTGACATCGAGAAATTCGGAAAGTTTTTCACTCACTGCCTGACAGTCCTCGAGGCCTACGCCGCCTTCTTTATCAATAAAGACACGTAAATACCAGTCCCGTTCCCGTACGTATTCGACATCGACGAGCTCCAAATCCGTTCCGGCAATGATTGTTTCTACTTCTTGTGAGACCAATTGTTCAATATCGCTTCGTTTCATTCATTTCACCAACTGTTCGTAAAAATAAGGTCCGCATAAAATTTGAGAGCGGGTTTCCACCCACTCTCAAAACAAAGTCCACAAATTACTTATGATTATACCACTTGCAATGAGTCCGTACAATGCGTAATTACTTTATCTGTCCGCGTACGTCGTCCAAAACAGAACGCAAATTTTCCGACAAGGCGGTGCGCAATTCATCTACCGTCTTACTGTCAAAATCGTGCACGAGATTGGGGAAATTGCGTACACGCCGTTCTGCAAAAAAATCATCACGCAACAGGTTGTACATAATCGACAGTCCGCTGCGAGTCGATGCGTCATAATAGGCTACTACCATGTAAGAACCGTTAATAATCCGCACGGCCTCAGACGGCTCGATAATCCGCTCAAAGCCGGCGTACTCGAGGGGTAAGAGGTCCTGCCAGTCACCGTCGGGAACGCCCTTATTCGTTAAAATAACGGAAAAATCTTCCCGGCAGTGCACATAGTGAGTTTCAATAATATGCGGCAATCGCTTTTCGACCATCTTTGCAAAGGTCGCAAAATCGTCCGTTATAAACTCAATGAGCGTAAATTCCAGCATGCCGATATCCGTACGTACGGAAAAGTCTCCCGACCCGTTATGATACACGCCTTCGACGGTCCACCCCTTGCGTTCATTTACATACGCAAAGATGACTGCGTAATCACCATCTTGAAGACTTGCTTCGGAGAAATCCTTCCGTAATATAAAATCTCCCACCTGAAGTGGGAGAGACGCATCCATATTCCATTGTTTCACTGTTTCGATTAATCTCTCATCCATGAGTAAAAATGGTGCGGTTGGCGGGACTTGAACCCGCACGACCAAAGATCACTGCCGCCTGAAGACAGCGCGTCTGCCATTCCGCCACAACCGCCTGAAAACTAAAATTCATACAACTCTTTGTATTTCTCTTCGTTTTGCATTACTACTTTAACATATTCCCGCGTTTCTGAAAAGGGTATACTGTCGATCTCGGAAAAATTTTTATCCCAACCGTATTCCTTCATCCATTCGTCTACATGCCCGCGTCCGGCGTTATAAGCTGCCAGTGCCAACACCGTATTGCCGTCGTATTCACGCAGTAAGTAAGCTAAATACCAGGTACCCATGCGCAAATTCGTACTGACGTCATTAAGCATTTCGGGTCTAAAGCCGATCATACCCGTTTCTTCGGCAATCCACTCACCCGTTTCGGGCATAATTTGCATGAGACCGCTGGCTCCGCGATGAGAGGATGCATTGTCCTTAAACTTACTTTCCGCCAAAACGACGGCTGCCACCAAGCTGGGACGCACGCCGTTTACGCGAGCGTATTCACGAACAATATAGTCGTATTCCAGAGGATATACCAAGGTACGCATAAAGGTCTGGCGCCACCCTGAAAAGTAAAATGCCGATAGGAGAACGAAAAAGACGGCTATGACAATTGTACCGGTTCTGCTTTTTCTTCTCACTGATGCCTCCGTTTTACAAACGCATTTGTAACCTTTCCCACAAAGAACGCACTTGCTCTTTTGTATCTTCCAAGGTTCTCGAATTATCGATTACCTGTTGGGCAAGGGACTTTTTCTTATCGACGGAAATTTGCGAATGAATCCGTAACAGCGCCTCTTCTTTCGTATAGCCGTTCCGCTTCATTAAGCGGCTTAGCTGTACTTCAAAGGGAACGTATACAAGCCATACCTCGTCGACGTACGAGTCATATTTTACTTCATACAAAAGCGGCATGTCAAGAAAGACGACAGGCGTTGCACCCTCTCTTTCAAGGCGTAAAAGTTCTTCATCCAGAGCCTCAAAAATAAGGGGAAAGAGGATATTTTCCAAGCGTTTTTTCATCCCCGGATTCCTAAACACCAAATCACCTATATAGACGCGATCCATGGAACCGTCCGCAGCTACCGCATCTTTGCCGAAAACCTCTTCAATTTTTGCAAGCCCCCGTGTTCCCGGTGCCACCACGTCTCGAGCCGTCTTATCACAGTCAATGACAAAGGCTCCCAATTCTTTCAACATATTCGTAACCGTACTCTTTCCCGTAGCAATGGAGCCGGTCAAGCCGATTCGATACATGTATGCCTCCTAGTGTTGACAGTGCGGACAATAGTGGGTGCCCCTGCCGCCCTGTTTTACGTATTTAATAAGGGTCCCGCACGTTTTGCACGGCGTTCCCTCGCGGCCGTAAACGGCCAGATTTTCCTGATTTTCCCCTTCTCGACCGCTACCGTTGACAAAATCTCGAATCGTCGTACCGCCGTATTCAATGCCTTCGGCCAAGACGGTATGAATGGCCTGTGCCAGTCTCTGTGTTCGCTCCTTGCCGATATGATTGCAGCGGCGCGACGGGCGAATGCCGGCAAGAAAGAGAGCTTCATCTACGTAAATATTTCCTAATCCGGCCAGAACGGTCTGATCGAGCAAAAAGGACTTTACAGTTCGCGACGAAGCTTTCATTTTTTCACGCAAATAATCAGCCGTAACAGCCGACGAGTTGGCATCGGGGCCGAGGTCATCGTAGCCGGAAATGCCCGTCTTTTCACCCGGTTTTGCAAGCCACAGACAACCGAAGGTGCGCACGTCACAATAGTATAGAAAGCCCTTATCGAGGTGAAAGACGATGTGGGCCGTCTTAGGTCTGTTGTCACCTGCAGCATCATAAATAAGACTTCCCGTCATACGCAAATGAACAAGTAAATCCGACGATCCGTCCGTACAAAGGCGCAAATACTTTCCTTTACGCCCCACGGCAGTAAAAGTACAGCCCGAAAGAGCCTTTGAAAATGCCTCTACCGTCGCATTTTTTATAAGGCGCGGCAAGGTAATATCTATATGGGTAATCGTTCGCCCCGTCAATACGGGTTCCAAGGTCGCACGGACCGTTTCGACTTCCGGAAGTTCAGGCATGATGTTCTCCTACTTGGCTTCTTCCCAGTTCGTCCCCGTATGAATATCGGCAATAAGCGGTACCGACAGGGTAACGACTTCTTCCATCGTTTCTTTCAAAAGTTTTTCAATCGTTTCTTTTTCTTGTGCCGGCACTTCTAAAACCAGTTCATCGTGAACCTGTACAAGCATACGGCTGTGCAGGTTTAGTGCTTCCAATTTTTTCTGAACCGCATTCATAGCCAGTTTGATAATGTCGGCGGCACTTCCCTGAATAGGCGTATTCATTGCCGTACGCTCTGCAAAGGAACGGCGCATAAAATTCTTGCTGCTGATTTCCGGTAAGGTGCGTAAGCGACCGAACATGGTACGTGATTCTCCCGTGCGTCTTGCTTCTTCCACCAACCCGTTCATATAGTCATGAATGGTACTGTATCTGGCAAAGTACGATTCAATATATTCCTTAGCCCTATTGCGTGTAATCCCCAGATTTCGTGACAAACCGAAATCGCTGATACCGTAAATAATACCGAAATTCACCGCCTTGGCATGAGAGCGCAGTTCACCGGTCACTTCGTCAAAAGGCACGCCGAAAACTTCCGATGCCGTTCGACGGTGAATATCCTGATTATGCTTAAAGCCGTCGATCATTGTCGGATCTTGTGACAAGTGAGCCAAAAGGCGCAGTTCTATTTGTGAATAGTCACCGGACACGAGATAGTCATACCCTTCTCCGGGTACGAAGAAGGAACGAATCTTGCGACCCTGTTCCGTACGAATAGGAATGTTCTGCAAGTTCGGATCCGAGCTGCTGAGACGTCCCGTAGCCGTCACCATTTGGTTAAACGACGTGTAAACACGCTCGGTTTTCTCGTCAATGAGGGGTTCCAAGCCGTCGAGGTACGTGGAAATCAACTTCTTCAAGGCACGGAACTTGAGTATTTTCGGCACGATCTCGCTTTGTTCCGCCAATTCTTCCAAGACAGACGAATCCGTCGAGTACCCGGTCTTTGTTTTTTTTATAACAGGAAGGCCCATTTTTTCAAATAAAATAACGCCCAACTGCTTCGTCGAATTAATATTAAAGGACTCACCGGCCAAGTCGTAAATTTCCGTTTCCAAGGTATCCGCTTCTCGAGACAAGTCGGCCTTCATCTCTTCCAGACGTTCTCTATTTACAGTAAAACCGTTTAATTCCATAACGGCCAGAGTCCGTTCCAAGGGGGATTCGATAGTTTCAAAAAGGGATGACAGCCCTTTTTCTTCCAGGGCCTGTTGTACAGGTCCGTATAGGGAGTAGACGAAAGCGGCTTCGTTAGCCGTCTCATTTTGAGCCTCGCCCTTAACTTCATTCAGAGGGCGCCCGAATACTTCAGACAAATAAGTCAGGCCGTAAGCCGTACGCGTCGGGTCCAACAGATAGGCTGCCAAGGTTACATCATATACGGGCAAAGCTCCTATTCCCACACAAAGAGCCGCCTTATACAGGGATTTCCCGTCAGCTGTCACAATGACCTCAGAGTCTTCCAAAGCCGTAAGCCACTGTCCTATATCCTCACTTTTTACCTCGTATACACCGCCTTCAACGGCTAACGTCAAGGTACTTATTTTCGAATATCCCGGTGTATTTTCATAATGAGCCGCTAAGGCTACCGTCTGCCCCTTCACATCACGGGCCTTCAATTCTTTCAACTGCTTTAGAGTCACCGTCTCTTCAGCTTGTTCCAAAAACGCGAACCGATCAAAGGCGGCGAAACGTTTGAGCAGATTGCGAAAGCCCAGCTGTTTGAACAAATCGCGCACTTCCCCCTCCCGCGGATGGGGCAAAAATCCCGCTTCGTCGAATTCAACGGGTACATGGCAATTAATGGTAGCCAATTCTTTAGACAACATAGCCTTATCTTTATTATCCGCCAGTTTTTCACGCAACTTCTTGCCGCTTATATCATCTAAATGTTCATATACGCCCTCAACCGTACCGTATTCGGTAATCAGTTTAAGTGCCGTTTTTTCACCCACACCGGGAACTCCGGGAATATTGTCAGACGTATCGCCCATGAGGGCCTTCATATCAATGACCTGAGCGGGCGTATATCCGTACTCTTCTTGCATGACATCGGGAGTTACGGCAAGCATCTCGGAAATACCTTTTTTAGTCAGATACACCGTAATATTGTCATCTACCAGCTGCAAAGCATCACGGTCACCCGTAATAACGGACACGGACGTATTATCCGTCGGCACCTGTTTGGCAACGGTCCCGATAATATCATCGCCTTCATAGCCTTCCGTTTCCAGCACATGAATGCCTAAACATGCCAAAACCTCCCGAATGAGTGCAAACTGAGGTCGCAATTCATCGGGAGCCGGTTTTCTCGTCGCCTTATAATCGGCATATAATTCGTTTCTGAACGTATGTTTATCCTTATCAAAAGCGACGGCCACGTAATACGGATCCAAATCGGCGTAAAGTTTCAAAAGCATATTTAAAAAACCGTACACGGCATTAGTCGGCCGTCCCTGACTGTCGCTCAAAGGCGGCATGGCATAAAAAGCCCGATATAACAGACTACTTCCGTCAATAATCATCAAGTTTTTTTTCATAGTTTCACCCACTGCAGTCAACTCAAAAATTTACGTACAACGGAATAAACAATATAAATCCCCAGGATGGCCAGTAAATACGGCAAGGCAACCAGTAAAAGGCCGAAAATACCGACGATGACGGCGGCTATTAAGAAGATAATGACCGCTAAGGCCGCCTTGATACGCAAGGGCATTTTGGTGTAAATATGGACCCGCCCCTGAAGGTTTTCGTCTTCTCTTACGTCCTCGGTATATACACGTCCTTCTTCATCAACGGTTTGACCCGTAAATCCGTCCCGCTCAGCACGGGACATGACCTGTACGTCCTCTTGTTGACGGGCATGGCAGGACTCGCACAAGCCGTCTGCATATACAGCTTCATTATCGCATTGACGACATTTCATAATCTATTCCTCCGACTGTTATGTCTACTCTAATATTCTTTATTCTTCATGCGTCTTTCAATATCGCGTTTTGCTTCTTTTTCCGCTATGGCCTGTCGTTTGTCATAAAGCTTTTTGCCGGTTGCCAAAGCGACGGTCACCTTGACTCGTCCTTTTTTGAAATACAAATTAAGGGGAATAAGTGTATACCCCTTTTCCTTGGTCGCACCGATAAGTTTGACAATTTCGTATTTATGTAACAGCAATTTACGAGTCCGTAAGGGATCGGTATTAAAGCGATTGCCCTGTTCGTACGGACTGATATGCATACCGACTATATAGGCTTCACCGTCATCAATACGGCAAAAACTGTCTTTCAGATTCACTCGGCCGGCACGCAGCGACTTTACTTCCGTTCCCGTAAGAGTCAAGCCGGCTTCATACGTGTCGTGTATAAAATAATCGTGTCGGGCTTTTCTATTGTCCGTAATATATTTCATGCCCTTTGTTTCCGCCACGGTGTTACCTCCTGTGCTTTTTCTTTACTTTACCCTTTCCCTTACCGTTTTTCTTCGAGTTTCCTTTTACGCTACTGAGTTTAGAACCCTTTTTACGACTCTTCTGTGATTGGGATGAAGGGATTTTTTCCTTTTTTTGTCCCTTTTTGCGATCTTTCTTACCCGATTTCTTTTCAGTCTTTTTTCCGCTCTTTTTCGCTTTACGCCCGGCCAAAAGGGTCTGTAAATCTTCTAAAGAATCAATACGCCCGGGAACAAAATCAATTTCACAGCGTTCCGTATCGACGGAAGCCAAGGTAACGGTCATAGCATCCCCTAACCGATAGCGGCGACCGCTTCGACAACCTACGAGGGTATATGTACCTTCGTCAAAAATGTATTCGTCATCCCGTAAATAGGAAATATGAACCAGGCCTTCAATACCGTCGTCGAGGGATACGAAGAGTCCGAAGCCTGTAATCCCCGTAATATGGGACTCATACGACTCGCCGATAAAGGGCTTCATATACTGGGCCTTCTTCAAATCCGCCGTATCTCGTTCCGCTTCAACGGCTACGCGTTCGCGCACACTCGCATGGTCGGCCGCATTGGCCAAAAACAATGCATCCGCCGCTTTTTCTTCAGCCTTTACAACAGGATACGCCGCATATTTACGCAACAATCGATGAACCAATAAATCGGGATAACGTCGAATGGGCGATGTAAAGTGCGTATAGCTTTCAGAAGCCAAACCGAAATGGCCGGCATTTACAGTTGCATAACGAGCCTGTTGCATAGCGCGTAAGGCTACGGTCTGAACAACTTGTTCCGCCTCCGTTCCCTCCGCCTTTTCCAAAAGAAGCTGGAATTCTTCAGGCGTCGGATTCTCTGCTGAAGGAACGGGCAGATTAAATACGGACAACACGGTTTTCATCATTTCAATCCGTTCTTTGTCCGGTATTTCATGAATTCTGAAAATCATCGGGTTTCCCGTCCCTTCCAAGTAGGTGGAAACGGTTTCATTGGCAATGAGCATGGCTTCTTCTACAATCCGTTCAGCTACGGAACGTTGCCGCTCTTCCATCCGTAAAGGAGTGCCTTCTTCATCGAGAATAATCTTAAATTCCGGAAACTCGAAGTCCACGGCACCTCGACGCAGACGCATATCTTTTAAAATCTTGGACAGGTCACGCAAGTCTTCAATCATAGGCATGAAGGGCTGCAAATCATCGGGAATAATCCCGTCTTCCAAAGCCTTCCGTATTTCCTTGTAATTACAACGTCGTTTGACACGAATGACTGCAGGTCCGATATGCCGAGATACGACAAGACCCGTTTCATCGATTTCCATAACGCAGGCCATGCTGTACCGGTCTTCTCCGGCGTTTAAACTGCAAATGCCGTTACTCAAAACTTCCGGTAACATGGGGATAACACGGTCTACAAGGTAGACGCTGGTCCCTCGCTTATAGGCCTCTTCATCAATGACCGACCCGGATTTTACGTAGCGACTTACGTCGGCAATATAAACACCCAATCGATAATGCCCGTTAGACAGGCGAACCACGTCAACGGCATCATCCAAATCTTTGGCATCTTCACTGTCAATGGTAATAAGTTGTCTATCGCGATAATCAGCCAGTCCCGCTTCAAGGCTTACAGTCTTATCCAAAGCATCGGCTGCTTCCGCTACTTCGTCCGGGAAGGAAAAAGGCAGACCGTGACGTGCCATAATAACCTTTACATCCAGGTCCTTATCGCCCGTATAGCCGAGAACTTCCGTAATTTCGCCTTCCGCCTTCTGATATTCCTGAGGCCATGCCGTAATCTTTACGGCTACTCTCGCCCCGGTACGAGCGTTCAAGGCTTTATCCAAGGGAATGTACACATCTTCATGTAAACGCGGATCATCCGGGGTCACAAACCCGAAATGAGCCTGACGGTCATAGGTTCCCACCAAATTTTCATTGGCTCGTTCGAGGATAGTTGCAATCGTCCCTTCTTTACGCTTTCCTACGGAAGACGTAATCTTAACGATAACCTTGTCGTTACTCATAGCCGTATGTCGATTTTCTTCGGCTACGTATACGTCATCTTCTCCGTCAGGCGTGACGACAAAGCCGAAGGAACGCGTATATCCCTTATATATTCCTGTTATTTCTGCGACCTTCTCCGTCATATGCCGCTGTTTGCCTTGAAAAACCACGAAGCGTGTCTCTCCTTTTACTTCCGCAATCTACCGATATACATATAAAAATATTATATCATATCTCATGTGCGTCTGCTGTTTCGGGCAACAAAAAACCTGCGGTAAGTACCGCAGGTTCCGTTGTTTAAAATGTATGCATCAATCGTCCCAAGACAAGGGTCAAGATGGCGAAAATGACGGAAAAGAAAATGGTCATTTTCGAAAGCAAGGCATCCATACCACGTGCCCGACTGCCGAACAAATCTTCCGCACCGCCGCCGAAGCCTGCACCCATTCCCTGCGTCTTGCTCTTTTGTGCTACGACAACACCGATTAAAATTAACGATACTATAGTTACGAGAACTTCCAAAAAGTTAATCACCGTACTCCTCCTTATACTCATGCTAACGCAATTATTGTACACTCTTTTCGACTATCTATCAATAGAATTTCTACCGTCACGAGCATGCACATATTCCTCCAGCTTATGCTTAATGCGCTGTAAGGCGTTATCGACGGACTTTACGGGACGATTGAGGCTCTCGGCCGTTTCATTGTACGATTTTCCTTCCAAATAGGCCAACAGAACTTGCCATTCCAAGTCGCTGAGTACCTCGTTCATGCACAGTTCCATGTCTTTGTACGCTTCTTCATTAATGACGAGTGCTTCCGGGTTCAGGTCTTTTTCTCCGGTCAAAACATCCTGCAAGGTGCGTTCGGATTCATCTGCATAAACGGGACGATCGATGGAGACGTACGAGTTCAACGGAGCATGTTTATACCGCGTTGCCGTCTTAACGGCTGAAATGATTTGACGCGTAATACAAATTTCCGCAAAAGCACTGAAAATAGTATGCATGTGCGGCTTGAAATCGCGAATAGCTTTGTAAAGGCCGATCATCCCTTCCTGCACCAGGTCTTCCGTATCGGCTCCGACAAGAAAGTAGGCATGAGCTCTGGATTTAACAAGGTTTCGATATTTTTGTATTAAATAATCGGAAGCGGCCGCATTGCCGGCTGATGCCAGAGCTGCCACTTTTTCATCCGCCATATCCTGAAAATTTGTATCTTGCCGTTCTTCCATATCTGTCTCCTATTTCGAGCGACGTATTTTTTCCAGCTTTTCCCAAACGTCCGTATTTTTCACGCGATGGACAACTTCATTACGGCCTCCCGTCAAATGAACCTCACTGTGCACATATCGTTTTTCTTCGTGTTTCATACGAGCTACATCTTCAGCAAGTTCCCGCGCCGATACGCGGTAGGCCCCGCTACCGAGAATCTGCTGTTGCTCGGTTCCGTCCGATGTGGCGACAAAAAGGCTGCGTCGTTCCCGTCGATGCTCGTACACAAGGCGTTCTATACGACTGTCCGCCGTCTCATCCTTATCCGTAAAGACAATGCGACAATCCTTGCCAACGGACTCTTCTTTCGCCCCTTCATCCGTGTACATGGCATCGAAAACAATGACCGCTTCAACTCCTTTTATTTTACCGTAACCCGCAATCGTATCGATCAGTCGTTGACGTGCATGTTCCAATGATTCATCGGCCAGAGCCTGCAAATCCTTCCAAGCAAAAATAATATTATAGCCGTCTATGATATAGAGATCTTTCATTTTCGCACCTACTTTTCCCGGTGTCGTTTACGAGCTACTTCATACATGAGAAGAGCTGCCGCTACGGAAGCATTTAACGAGTTAATCCGACCGAACATAGGAATACGTACGAGTACGTCGCAATTGTCCTTCACAAGACGGGATATCCCCTTACCTTCACTACCGATAACCAATACCAGTGGCATATCGGCAGACAGGGAGTAATAGTTTTCTTCGCCGACCATGTCGGCCCCTAAAACCCAGAACCCCTGTTTTTTTAATTGTTTCAACGTAGTCGTCACATTGCCGATACGAACGACCGGCATGTATTCCACGGCACCGGCCGAGGTCTTGGCTACCGTTTCATTTATAGGGGCGCTGTGCCTTTGCGGCACCAAAACGGCATGTACGCCGGCACATTCAGCCGTACGAATGATAGCGCCCAAATTGTGGACGTCTTCAATGCCGTCGGCAAGAACCAAAAAGGGCATCTCTCCCTTTTCCTGAACCTTAGCCAAGACATCATCCAAATCGGCAAAGTCAACAGCTGCGGCAAAGGCAATGACATCTTGATGCCGTACGCCCTGAGCCAATCGCTCCATGGCCCGAGTATCGACGAATTCGACGGGAATTTTCCGCTCTTTCGCCAAAGTTCGAATACGAGCCAAAGGCGGTGCCTCTTTTTTGGCAGTCATATAAATTTTTGTCACCGAACGTCCTGCTTTCAGGGCTTCGGTGACACTGTTGCGTCCTGCAATAATCGATGTATCCACAGGCTACTCCTTATGTGAGTCACGACTATATTTTCGTGTATAAGAAACAATGCAATTCATGATTTGCTGTAACCGTTCATCTTGCTCGGAAAGAATCAGATAGCCGATAAGTGCTTCCAAGGCCGTACTGTTGCGATATTCACCGACAGTGGCACTCTTGGGAACTTGCATCTTCGCATTGCGCGCACGGCGGCAAACAGCCGTTTCCTCTTCTGTAAAATCTTCTTTAAGGGCTTCATAAACAACGGACTGCACCTTGGCGGAAACAAATTCAGCCGCCAGGGAATGCAATACTCGGGCATTGGGTATACCCGTAGCCGTTAAGCATCGACGCAAGGTCAAGGCATAATAGGCATCGCCTATGAGTGCCAGATTCAACGAGTCCGTACGGGCTACATCAACAAACGGTACATTCAAGGTCGTATCGTCTGCAAAGGCCTTAAGGGCTTCTTTCTTTACTTGTTGAAACTGTTCAAATTTCACTTTTTCCAACGTGCTCCCTGAGGCGAATCTTCAATGGTAATTCCCAAGTCCGACAACTTGTCGCGAATAGCATCGGCCAAAGCATATTGTTTCTGAGCCCGGCATTCTTGTCGCAGTTCAAGAATAACATCCATCAAGGCTGCATAGTCCTTATCATCCGCTTTTCCGGCCGTACCGTTCCAGCGATCCTCCAAGACCCCGAGAATATCCGTCATAGTCTTAAAAATACGCTTTACTTCCGAAAGGACGGCACTGTCTGCCGGTACGCCGTTCGTCGATACTTCGCTCGTATAAATATTGACTTTCTTAGCCAATTCAAACATGGCCGCACTGGCAAGAGCCGTGTTGAAGTCATCACACATAGCCGTTTCAAAATCTTCCATAGTACGTTGCGCATCGGCCAGTAAAGCAGCCGATAATTCGGATTTGCCGCCCGACGGCTGTTCCAATAACCACAAAGTATTATCAATAGCCGTACCGAGGCGTTCCAGGCTACGAGTCATTTCCGTCAAGCGTTCGTCACTAAAATCCAAGGGACTTCTGTAATGATTGGATATGAGGAAGTATCTAAGCGCATCGGGACTGTAATGTTCCAATACGTCTTTGACGAGGAAAAAGTTATTCAGCGACTTACTCATCTTTTCAGAATCAATAGTAATGAAGCCGTTGTGTACCCAATAATTGACCATAGGGCCGTGATTGCAACAAGCTTCGGTCTGAGCGATTTCATTTTCATGGTGAGGGAATATCAAATCACTGCCGCCACCGTGAAAATCAAAGGGTTCGCCCAAGTATTTTAAGCTCATGGCCGAGCATTCAATGTGCCAACCCGGACGGCCTTTTCCCCAAGGACTGTCCCAAGACGGTTCACTCGGTTTAGCAGCTTTCCAGAGAGCAAAGTCCATGGGATTTTCTTTGCGGTCGTCCACTTCGATACGAGCTCCGGCCATCATATCGTCCAAGGAACGATGGCTCAATTCCCCGTAGTGTTCAAAACTCTGAACACGATAATATACATCTCCGTCCAACTCGTAGGCATGGCCGTTTTCAATCAGTTTGGAAATCATGGCGATAATATCATCCATATGTTCAGATACGCGCGGATATTTATCGGCACGTTGAATGTGGAGCTTATCCATGACTTCAAAGTAAGAAGCGATATACCGATTGGCAATTGTATCCCACGATACTTCTTCCCCGTTGGCGGCATTGATAATCTTATCATCCACATCCGTAAAGTTTTGAATATGCGTAACGGCATAGCCTAAGTGTTTCAAATAGCGTTTAATAACATCCCAAGTAACAAAGGGACGTGCATTTCCCATATGCGAATGGTTATACGGCGTAATACCGCAAACATACATTTTCACTTGCTCGGGAGTAACAGGCTTAAAAACCTCTTTTTTTCTGGATAGCGTATTATATACGGTTAATTCTCTCATCATAACCTCCTATTTAACATAAAAAGAGCCCCCATCCCCTGACAGAGACGGTGGCCCGCGGTTCCACTCTGTTTTACGACATAGCCGTAATCTTCATAACCGATAACGGCGGTATCCGGATCGAGCTACTATCGTTCACTCGACCGACTCGCGAAGGCAGTTTTATCATCGGGCAATCTGACAAGGCTTTCAGCGACCGCCTCATCTCTCTGTAGTGCCGAAGGATAAACACATTTCGGTCTTCGTCATTGTCCACTTTCCGTAGAAAGCTATATATAATACATAATATTATATGACTTATCACTTCCCTGTCAATAGGATACTTGGATAAAATTAAAAGGGAGTATCTCCTAAAGACACTCCCTTTTTACCTTGATTTATTCCGCAATAAGCCCGCTGCGGCGCAAGCGCTGTACCACTTTTTCACGTCCCATTAAAGCGATGATGACGTTCAGGTCCGGACCGTGCATAACTCCGGTCAAAGCCACGCGGATAGGCATGTACACGAACTTACCTTTAACTCCTACACCCTTTTGTACCTTCTTGAAGAGAGGCTGAACCGTATCGGCCGTAACTTCGTCCAAAGCCTCCAGCTCTTTCAAAAAGGCCGTAAGAACAGCAGGAGCCGTTTCTTCTTTCAATACGTCTGCCGTTTCTTCGTTTTCCGGTTCATATTCATCGGTAAAGAAGACTTTAGCCGCATCGATAACTTGAGCGCCGTACTGAATGTGTTCACGCAAAGCCGTTACCATAGTTTCAACCCAGGTTAAGGTGTCCGCATCAGGGTTTTCCGACACGTAGCCGGCCTTTTGCAAATGAGGTAAGCAAAGTGTTACTAACGAAGGACCGTCCAATTCTTTCATATATTGGAAGTTAATCCAATTAAGTTTTTCAATATCGAAAACTGCCGGGTTTTTCGCCACGCGGTCAAGAGTAAACATGCTACACAGTTCTTCTTTACTGAAAATTTCCTTATCGCTGTCAGGTGTCCATCCGAGCAGGGCCAGGAAGTTAAATAATGCTTCGGGCAAGTATCCCATATCCCGATACTGTTGTACGGATGTAGCTCCGTGACGTTTACTCATCTTCTTCTTATCTGCACCGAGAATAAGAGATACATGAGCAAACTTGGGAGGTTCAAAGCCCAGCGCTTCATACAAAACAAGCTGACGCGGTGTATTGGACAGGTGTTCTTCCGCCCGAATAACATGGGTAATTTCCATAAGCGCATCATCAAGGACTACACAGTAGTTATAAACCGGCACGCCATCGGATTTAACAATAACGAAATCCCCGATTTTATCGGAATCAAAGGGTACCTTTCCACGTACAATATCATCTACTTCGTAAGTCTTGTGTTTCGGCGTTCTGATGCGTATGACATGCGGTCTGCCTTCAGCCAGATACTGCTTTATCTGTTCTTCCGAAAGATGACTGCACGTGCCGCCGTAAACGGGCGTTTCTCCCTTGGCCATTTGTGCATCTTTTTCGGCTTCCAACGCTTCGGGTGTACAAAAACAGTAGTAAGCCTTGCCTTCAGCCAACAGTTTTTCCGTATATTGACGATATAAATCAAGGCGTTCCATTTGACGATACGGTCCGTGATCACCGCCTACATCAATGCCTTCATCCCAGTTAATCCCCAACCAGTGGAGGGCTTCTTTTATGTTTTCTTCCGATTCGCGCGTAGACCGTTTTTGGTCCGTATCTTCTACGCGGACGACAAAAGTTCCGTCATTATGAGCGGCTACAAGATAATTAAAGAGTGCCGAACGGGCACCTCCTATATGAAAAGGACCGGTCGGACTGGGAGCGAAACGTACGCGAACTTGCTTAGACATGAATCAATTCCTCCTAAATTGCATTGTACTTGAGAACCATAGCCGCCGCTTGTGCCGCCATGCCCTCTTCATTACCGACGAAGCCGAGTCGCTCCGTCGTCGTGGCCTTAACGGATACATTGCTTTCATCCATTTCCAAAGCCACGGCTATATTATGAACCATTTGGGAAATATAAGGTTTAACCTTCGGCTCTTGAGCCAACAAGGTAGCATCCACATTGATAATGCGACATCCGTTTTCCACGAGAATTTGCTTAACCTTGCGTAAAAGAGCAATACTGGACACATCCTTGTAGGCCGCATCCGTATCGGGAAAGTACGTGCCTATATCCTTAAGGCCGGCTGCCCCGAGGAGGGCATCCATGACGGCATGAACCAACACATCCGCATCGGAGTGACCTTCCAGTCCCTTACCGTGAGGAACCGTAACACCTCCCAAAATAAGTTTGCGACCTGCTATAAGACGGTGTACGTCATAGCCGCTACCGACACAGTGCTTAGTCGGCCCGTTTAAGTAAAACTCCAAAACGGGAATATCGTCGGGTGTCGTTACCTTGAGATTGCGCTCGTCGCCGTTTAACACGACAATAGAACCCCCGCAGGCCTCGACCAACGAGGCATCATCCGTACCGCTGAACCCCTGTTCTTTCGCATATTCATGAGCATTTTTCAAGACCGAACGGCGAAAAACCTGCGGTGTTTGCACGGCAATAAGACGACTACGGTCCAAGGTTTTCAGCTGTTGAGGTTCCGTCGTTTCCGTATCTTCCCGAAGCTTCACCGTGTCCTTTACAGGCACGGCATAAACGGCCGCATCGGCTCGTTCCATGACGGAGACGGCATTATCAAACCACTCGGGCCCGGCCATAGGACGAGACCCGTCGTGAACCATGACAATGTCGCAATCTTCGGCAGTCAATAAGAGACCGTTATATACGGAATCTTCCCGCTCGGCACCGCCGATAGCATATTTCACGGGAATAGACGGTTTTAAAGTCCTTACAACCACTTCCACGTCTTTACGATCCCGTTCGGACACGACAATAACCGTCTCGGACACGCATTTAGCCGCAAAGAGATTGGTCAGCGTATGTTCCAGGACGATTTTTCCGCAGAGGGGATAAAAAAGTTTATTTCGTTCATAACCGAATCGTCGTCCCGATCCGGCAGCAACTACAATAACAGATACTTTCAAGCACTCCACCTGTTTCTAATCAGATACTTTGACAAAAATCATACGTCCCGCCGAAGTTTGCAAGACGGAAGTTACGGTAACGGGGACGGACATGCCGATATACTTTTGTCCGTTTTCCACGACAATCATCGTACCGTCCTCCAAGTAAGCGATACCTTGATTTTCTTCCTTACCGGCTTTGACGATAAGAACGGTCATTTCTTCGCCGGGAACACGTGCCGGCTTCATGGCATTGGCCAAGTCGTTAATGTTAAGAACCACGACCCCTTGTAATTCTGCTACTTTATTCAAATTGTAGTCATTGGTGATGACCTTGGCCTTAAGATCCCGACCGAGGCGCACCAGTTTTGAGTCTACGCCCTGAATATCGTCAAAGTCGTCATTAATAATGCGCACATCTACGTGACCGTCCTCTTGCATTTGTTTCAAAATATCCAAGCCGCGCCGACCTTTCGTCCGTTTTAATAAGTCCGCCGAGTCGGCAATGAGTTGAAGCTCTTCCAGCACGAAGACGGGCACGAGGAGCGGTCCTTCTAAAAATCCCGTAGCACACAACTCGGCAATTCGTCCGTCAATGATGGAACTCGTATCCAACAGCTTGGTACTTTCCGTCTTTTTTACAGATCTTTCCTTGGCTTGTCTGCCTAAGCGAAAGTTAGCCAACAAGCCGGAGACTTCCGCTTTTTTATGCACGGCAATGCTCATTCCGGCATAACCGAAAACAAGGTTGAAGACAATAGGACCGTAAGCCCCGATAATGGGGAGCCGGGAGAAGGCGAATCCGATTAAATTAGCAATTATAAGTCCAATAAGCAAGCCCACGGTTCCGGCAAGAAGGTCCTGTCCCGAAAGAGATCCCAGACTGAATTCGATACGGTGAATAGCCGCCCAAATAAGGCGCAAAATAAAGTGAGATAAAATATACCCGACAACGGCTCCGACCAAAGCCCCGACTACATATGCGATAACTGTCAGGACTGTCAGACTGAAAAATCCCGTTGCCTCGCCTTCCAACTCGGCACTGAAAAAGGGTGTCGTAATGAGTTCATCGGCCAAGACAACAAAGATAATGGCCACTACGAGGACAATGAGCCAACGCATGAGCGTATCAGCCAGTTTATGTACCTTCACGCGACGTGCCTTACCCGCTTCCCGTTCAGCAGTGGAAGAACGTTGATCATCAGACATACTACGTCACCTCCCGCAAAAAATCCCTAATCTTTTAAAACTGTTTAATTATATCATGTATCCATGTCGCTTTCCAGGTAACCCATGGGTACAAAGCCTATAAAAATCCTTTATTTACACATTCATATACAAAGAGGACAATTATTCCTATTTCTTATAATTCCTTCGTATCGGTTAATAAAAAATATATTCTCATGCAAAAATAAGACAGCGTGAGCTGTCTTATTTCTCTATATGCAGATCGTCGCTTCTGTTACGAAAATCAGCGAATTTTTACTTGACACATTTGCATTGTTTTCAAAGCCGCTTCGTGACTTTCGGGAGTCACACCGGCACAGCAGGAAGATACGACGGATACAGTTTTTTCGGGATAAAAGGCTTTCAGCATAAGGGCATTGGAAACAACACAAATATCCGTGCACAATCCCATGAGTTCGATTTCATCATAATCGGCTAAAAGAGCCGGTAAATCCTTAGAACCGAACGTCGGCTTTTCCACAACCGCCACAGCCGACTTCACGTACGGCTGCAAGGTGTCGATAATCTGCCAGCCCTTAGTCCCTTGAATGCAATGTTCGACAGGCAGATTCTTTCCTTCTTGAGTTTTTAGATAGTTTTTACCGTGAGTATCCATCGTAAAAACCAAAGACGCACCGGCTTTTTGAGCCGCTTCAACCTCATTCTCCACATGCGGGACTATCTTTTGGGCTTCCGTCGTTCCCAAGCTTCCGTCAACGAAGTCGTTTTGCATATCGATAACTACTACTACCTTATTCATATGGCCATCTCCCGTATTTTAGTATCTTACGTATCGCACCTTTTGGTTAAGTCTTAAAAGCTTTTTCAATCGCTTCTTTTACCGTCTTTACACAAAGAATATCATACTTTTTTACATCTACATCATCCCTGTTTCCTTCAGGAATGATAAACCGTTTAAAGCCCAACTTGGCCGCTTCCTGAATTCGTCTTCGTGCATGAGGTACCCTTCTGATATCACCGGTTAAGCCGATTTCTCCCATGACGACCGTTTCCGCATGAACGGGCAAATCTCGAAAAGACGATACGACGGACAGAGCCACGGGAAGATCGGCTGCCGTTTCGGACATCTTCAAACCGCCGGCCACGTTGATATATACATCTTGAGTCGACAGGTTGATGCCCGCCCGTTTTTCCAATACGGCTAAAAGCAAGATCAATCGATTGTAATCCATGCCTACAACAGTCCGCCTGGGCACGGCAAAAACGGAACGCGACGTAAGGGCCTGAATCTCACCCATGAGGGGCCGCATACCGTCCATAACGGCGGCAACGGTAGAACCTGCCTGACCGGTTGAACGTTCGGCCAGTAAAAGAGCTGACGGATTGACCAGTTCTTCCAAGCCGCCTTCGGTCATGGTAAAGAGTCCCGTTTCATTAGTCGAGCCGAAACGGTTTTTCATACTGCGAAGAACGCGAAACTGATAATGCCGTTCTCCTTCCAAGTATAAGACCGTATCCACCAAATGTTCCATTAATCGAGGTCCCGCAATGGCACCTTCTTTCGTAACATGGCCGATAACAATGACGGAAATGCCCGTGGACTTGGCAAAACTCATGAGCTTATTCGTTCCTTCACGGACTTGAGTCTGACTTCCCGGTGCCCCGTCACAGTCACTCGTATACATGGTCTGAATGGAATCGACGATGAGCAGTCCGACATTTCTCGTCCTTGCTTCGTTTAAGACCGAATCCAAATAGGTGTCGGCCTGAACAAAGAGTCCGTCGACGTTAATATTTAAACGTTCGGCTCTCATTTTAATTTGTCCGGCCGACTCTTCGCCCGATGCATATAATACCGTACCGGCTTTCCGACTTACGGCTGCTGCCGTTTGCAAAACCAACGTAGACTTGCCGATACCCGGGTCGCCGCTCAGAAGAATCAAGGCCCCGGGTACAATGCCACCGCCCAAAACCGTATCCAATTCGTCAATTCCCGTTTGCAAACGACTCATTGATTCCATACGTACAGACTTCAATAACTCAGGTTCCGTGCCTTCGCTTCGTACCGAGGAAGCCACTCCTTTGGGAGCTTGCGGAACGGTTTGTTCTTCAACAAGCGTATTCCATTCGCCGCACTGCGGGCAGCGCCCCAACCATCGGGTTGAAACGCTGCCGCAATTGTTGCAGACGAAACGGGTCTTTATTTTCGCCATATCGACTCCTTATATCATCTGAAAATCAAGCTCTTTTCCGTCCTTACTGTCAATGCATACCTTCATTCCTTCTTTTAAAGTCCCTTCCAGCATGTATTCGGACAGCCTGTCTTCGACGAGCTTTTGCAAGGCACGCCGTAAAGGACGTGCCCCGTATGCAAAGTCGGTTCCTTCTCCGACAAGGACATCCGTCGCCTTTTCCGTCACGTCTACGAATATCCCCTTTTCTTTTACCTTATCTTCCAAAGTGTGAATCATGAGGCGAACAATATGACGTAAATCGTCTTTGGCTAACGGTTTGAAGATCAGAATTTCATCCAATCGGTTGAGAAACTCGGGTTTAAAGAACCTGCGAACATCCGTCATAATATCTTTCTTTACGCCTTCAAAGGCATGGAGCCTGTCATCTTCCGACTCCTGTCCGACAGTAAAGCCCATCGTAGGTACTTCGGACTTCAAACGATTAGCACCCAGATTGCCGGTCATAATAATAACCGTATTTCTGAAATCGACAGTCCGCCCCTTTGAATCCGTTAAACGACCTTCATCAAGGATTTGTAAAAGAATATTGAAGAAGTTATGACTCGCTTTTTCCACTTCATCAAATAAGATGACGCTATACGGCTTTTCTCTAACTTTATCGGTTAATTCTCCCCCTTCATCATACCCTACGTAGCCGGGCGGAGAACCGATAAGACGCGCTACGGCATGAGATTCCGTAAATTCACTCATATCGATGCGAATCATGGCCTCTTCATCACCGAAAAGGCCTGCCGCCAAGGCGCGTGCCAGTTCCGTTTTGCCAACGCCGCTGGGTCCCAGGAAAAGGAAAGATCCCACAGGTCTCTTCGGATCTTTCAGCCCCGCTCCGGAACGGCGCATAGCTTTAGCCACGGCTTGAACAGCTTCATTTTGCCCGATGACCCGTTTATGCAACTCATCTTCCAATTTAAGAAGGCGTTGTGCCTCAGTCGTACCGATTTTTTGTACGGGCACGCCCGACCAAACGGAAACGACATCGGCAATGTGAGGGCTTAAGACCTGAGGCCGGTCTTCCGCCTTTCGGGCTTCTTTTAACTTACGAATCCGTTCTTCTACCTCTTTGGCTTTATCACGCAAAGCGGCACACTCTTCAAACTCTTCGGCTGCCGAAAGTTCACTTTTTTTCTTTTCAATTTGTGCCAATTCGTCTTCCGCTGCTTTTAATTCACCCGTAGGCGCGGCATGTTCCAAGCGAACCTTAGAAGCCGCTTCATCAATAACATCAATAGCCTTGTCGGGCAAATATCTGTCAGCAATATAACGAGCAGACAACTTTACCGCATCCGCCAAGGCTTCATCCGTAAAGTGAACATGGTGAAATTCTTCATACGGCCCTTTTAAGCCCTGCAATATAGCCAGAGCCTCTTCTTCCGTCGGCTCTTCTACGCGTACCGGCTGAAATCGGCGAGTCAAGGCCGAGTCCTTTTCAATATACTTGCGATATTCATCCGTCGTCGTAGCTCCGATACACTGAAGTTCACCTCTGGCCAAGGCAGGTTTTAAGATGTCGGCGGCATCCATGGTCCCTTCAGCCGAACCGGCACCGATTAATTGATGCAGTTCATCAATAAACAAAATTAACGATGAATCTTCTTTAACCGCTTCCAAGAGTTGTTTAATCCGCTCTTCAAATTCGCCGCGATATTTAGTGCCGGCAACCAGACTTGCCATGCTCAAGGAGATGACGCGTTTATCTGCTAACGGCTTAGGAATATGGCCGTCTGCAATTTTTTGCGCCAATCCTTCGGCTATAGCTGTTTTGCCTACGCCGGGTGATCCGAGAAGAACCGGATTGTTCTTCGTGCGACGGCACAAAATTTGGATAACCCTGTCAATTTCCTTATCTCTGCTGATGACGGGGTCGATTTTCCCGTCTTTCGCATCTTTATTTAAATCGCGCCCGTAAAGGGCGAGGGGATTCTCTTTTTCAGTTCCCGTATCCGTGTCCGGAGTTTCTTCACCGCCTTGGCGGACGGGTACTCCTTCTTCAATTTCTTCAATAACGCCGGCCGTATCAATATCCATATTTTCCAATACGTGAACGGCCATACTGTCTTCTTGTTGCAATAATCCCCAAAGAATGATATCCGTTTCAATGGGCCGCGACTGTTTGGCAGCCTCACGTGAAGCCTCCTCCATGGCCAAACGGGTCTTGGTCGTTAAGATAGGGTTATCCGTCACTGCCGTACCGATTCCTACGACGCCTTCAATGACTCTCATGACATTGCCGTCCGTAAGTCCCAGTCGACGTAGGATTTTCCCGCCTTCTCCTTCTTTTTCTAAAAGCAGTCCGATTAATATATGTTCAGTTCCCACATAGTTATGTCCCATACGGCGAGCCGCATCGCGAGCATAGCGGAGAACGCGTTTTGAAGGTTGTGTAAAACGTTGTTCCATGCACATCCCCCTCCTTTCAAACTTTTCTGTTACGGCTCACGCCGTACATACTTTTTAATGAGACTGCGCAATAAGCGAGCCCGTTCTTTTTCTTCCGGGTCTTCATCATTAAATCGCCTCAGACTTATATACGCGGAGTCAACAGCAGTAACCATAGCCGCATAAGCTTGCAAATCGGAATCGAGTAACCCGCTCGTTACGGCTAAACGAAAGTCACTCAGCAAATTAAGAGCTTCTTCCTGTTCCATCAGTCTGGCTTGAGTCAATACACCGTAGCTACGATACAGGCGATCGAGGAAAAGATCGGACTTTTCTGCACGTAAGGCCCGTCTGCACTCCCGTTCTTCCCGAACAATATGACCGACAACCGTTTCCGCCCGTTCCAACAAGTCCTCTTCCGAAATACCCAAGGTCATTTGATTGACCACTCGAAAAACATTACCTACATGCGTACTTCTTCCTGAATATACACCCGAGAAGCCGAATCCGAACTTCGTAATACCCTGCATGACTCGACGCAACTTTTTAGCTGCAATAAGCCCCGGTAAATGAAGACTCACGCCGATAAAAAGCCCCGTTCCCGTCATGGCCGGCATGGATGTCAAGTAACCGAACTCTTCATGAAAAGCCAACTCCGTTTGACCTTCCAACACATTGTCGACGGCAAAGGCCTCCGATGCGGCCCGGCGAACATTGCTTCCTGAAACAATCGTATTGATAACGAAATGATCCGTTTCATTCACTGCCAATGAAGTTGCCGCATCTTGACGTAAAAATAACAATTTGCCTTCCCCTTTTTTAGCAAGGGTCGGCGTTATAATCCTTCGGGCTGCCGCCAATTCACGATTCTCATCGTTCATATCGTTGACGGACAACTCTTCATATTCACCTTTTCCCAATTCGTTTAGACCGGATAGGCAGGCACGTGCCGCCTCACATACAATGGCCTTATCTTCTGCCGATGCCCGTTCGGGAAAGGCACGATCCTTCAGGTTACGTGCCAACCGAATGCGACTGTCTAAGACGACATCGTCATCCGTGCCTCGACTTTCCTGCCACGGCAAGACGAGAGATCGTATGTACTCATTAAACACGATCTTCACCGCCTTCGGGACTCAAAGCTTTGATTTCATCTCGAAGCCGTGCAGCTTCTTCGTAGTTTTCTTGAGCCACCATGAGCTTTAATTCCCGGCGCAGTGTCTCTATATGCATCTTTGTCCGAAATACATCCGTACCGCAGACAGGAACCTTTCCTACATGACGCACATGGCCGTGAATCCTCCTTAAAACGGGTTGTATTTCTTCAGAAAAAGCGGTATAACACGCTGAACACCCGAATAGGCCCGTGCGATTGAAATCGGCAAAAGTCATACCGCACTTCGGGCAGGTAACTTCCGAGGTAACCGTAACTTCATCGTCACCGGGTGCTGTTTTGCCGAAAAAGTTATTCCCCCAGGCCTCGATATCCTTACCGTTTATGAGGATGCCTTCTTTTTCGGCACAGGCGGCACACAAATGTAATTCCGTCCGTTTTCCGTTTTCTATTTTAGTAAGATGTACGACCGCATCGGCCTTTCTGCAACTATCACAGAGCATGTAAAGCCTCCCCTTATCCCTTGGGTACGAGCTCAAGGCTTTTTAAAATACGCGTAATAACAGCCATACGTTGTGCTTCGTCATCAATTTCTTCAAATAAAGATTTAAAAGTCTGATGCAGCATAATGGCCTCCCTATTTGTTACTGCCTTATGCTTTAACAATTTAAACAGCAGGCCGTCCAGATCTTCCATAGAAATGCTGACGGCGGGACGTCGTTCCGATAAAGCAACGGGTGTGCGGTCATGTTTTTTTCGCTTTTGCAACCGTACAATGCGTACGAAACCGCCGGATCCCCTTCTCGATTCGACAATAAAGCCCTTATCATTGGAAAAGCGCGTGCTCAAAACATAACTGATTTGCGAAGGGGCGCATTCCAGCTCATCTGCCAATTCATTACGACGAAGAACTATATTTTCTTCCTCTTCTTCCAACAGCTTATGTAAAATAAACTTTTCTATTTTATCGGCTAATACACTCATATTATCACCTCATAAACACATCTGAGCGATCACTTTCATACGTTTTGACCTTACGATTATTATATTAGACTTTTTGACTTTTTACAAGAAGGGTACCTCGGCTAATCCGGGATGATTGACAGTATATAGTCCTTCTTTTTATAATAAATAAGTTATATACCTACGTTCGACACTGTATTGAGGGAGGCACTCATGTTAAGTACATCCTACTTTTGGAACTTGTCAAAAGCTATCTATAGGCCGCGCAATTTCCGTGAACAAAAGCGGGCTTTTTCCTTCTTTTGTATCAGTATTATGCACAAAGACCTTTTTAAAGAGTTCTACGACTACTTCGATTCATACGAACCTATGAAGGGGTTCTTTACTGAAAAAGATATTGATTTCCAAGAGAGTATGACTCGAGTTTTCCTTTATAAAAACTCGACCATGCGAGAACGCCTGACCGCCTTGGAACATCATTTTGATATTCTTCGTACCATGTTCACCGATGAGGTTATTCACGAATTGTATTGGGGCAAGGGCTATACACTCTGGGAATCTCCCGATCCGGAACTGCCCCTCGTCTGTCGCCTCATCTTCGATACGGGACAACGGAAAGAAGGATTCTTATCCTTATATCTGTATTATGATAACGAAATGATTTACCATTTTAACTTCCGCTTCGACTACAATAAGAGCGGAGTTCCTTCCTTGTATGTAGGTACTCTTCAAGGTTCTAAAGAAGGCTTGGCGCTGACAAAAGTATTGACGAAGAAACTCTTCGGGTACAGGCCGAAGAATTTCATTCTCTACTTATTACGTATCTTCACACAAACCTTGGGAATGAAAAATTTATATGTCATTACGGATGAAGGGTTTTATACCAATAGTCATCTTCTACGAGGAAACCGTTCAAAGAAGACGAACTTCAACGACTTTTGGAAAGATGAAGGCGCCTTCTCCGTATCCGACGAAAAAATGTATTGGGCCTTACCGATTGAAGAAAAAAGACGCACATACAGTGAAATCAAATCACAAAAACGCAACCTTTTCCGCAAGCGTTACTTATTGATGGACACCATCGTACCTGCTTACATAGAAGCCACAAAAAAACTCTTCCGACCGAAATTTACACCCGTACCGTCAGCCGTAGACCCGGCATCGATTACGGATAAACCGGCTGATTATGACCCCATCGAAGCACCGAAGGGGTAAGACAAGCAAAAGGCACGAACGAAGTAAATTCTTCGTTCGTGCCTTTTATGCTGAATAAAATACGTTTACATATAACCGTTCGGATGTGTCTGATGCCATTTCCATGCATGGGCAATAATAGTCTCCACATCACTGTAAACAGGGCTCCATCCTGTCGCCTGACGAAAGCATTCAGATGAAGCGATTAATACAGCCGGGTCACCGGCTCTACGCGCTTCTTCCGTAACCGCAAAGTCTCGTCCCGTCACTTTTTTTGCCGCCTCTATCATTTCCCTGACGGAAAAGCCGTGTTGAGAGCCGAGATTAAAGGACTGAGATTTACCGCCTTTTACCAAATAGTCGAGAACACGACAATGAGCCTCCGCCAAATCTGTAACATGAATATAATCGCGAATGCATGTACCGTCCGGTGTCGAATAGTCGGTACCGAAAATCCCTATACTCGCTCTTCTACCTGCCGCGGCCTGCAAAATAAGGGGAATCAAATGTGTCTCCGGATGATGATCTTCCCCGATGGTTCCGTCCGGCGAAGCTCCGGCAGCATTAAAATACCTTAATGCCGCATAATTTAAGCCGTAAGCTCTATGAAACTGCTCCAGCATCATTTCAATCATCAGCTTTGTCTGGCCATACACATTCGTCGGATTATAAGGATCTGTTTCTATTATGGGGACTTTCTCAGGTTCCCCATAAACTGCGGCTGTCGAAGAAAAGACGAGATAAGAAATATCTTCAAGTCGCATGGCTTCCAATAGAGACCAAGTGCCGACTACGTTATTATCATAATAAATAGTCGGATTTTCCATTGACTCGCCCACTTGGCTGTGAGCAGCAAAATGCATAACTCCTTCTATCTTTTCACGACATAAAACTTCTCGTATGCCTTCTATATGATGAATGTCTTCAACAATAAGTTGTACGTCTTTAGGAACAGCCTTTTTGTGTCCGCGTGACAAGTTATCCAACACAACGGGTACATGTCCCTTTTCTTTTAAAGCCCGCACGGCATGACTGCCGATATAACCGGCCCCGCCTGTAACCAAGATATTCATATGATGCAACCTCTTTTCCGTTCTGCCTATTTTTCAGTTGAAAAAAACCGCCCTACAAAGGGAAGCTTCACCACATCATGACGAGTCAGACCGCCGCAGACAAACATGAGCAAGATATAAAGCAAACTTCCTGCCGCACCTGTTGCAATTAGATTTACGACGGGAGATACACCCAATTCAACTCCTTCATGATACAGGAAATATATAAAAATCCCCATTGCTGTCGACGCAAAAGCCGTCTTTATAACAACTAATAGGGACGGCTTATACCCTATATATTTATGAATAAAGAAAAAATTCAATCCTGCCGCCAAAGCAATATCCGTCACAGTCGCATAGGCGGCACCGGCAATACCCAGTTCGGGGCTTGCCACCCAAAACCAATTACAGGCAATCTTGATAAGACAGGCTATTCCCATATTAATTACCGGTATCTTCGGTTTTTTTAAGCCTTGTAAAACAGCTGTTGTAATCTGGTGTAATCCCAAAAAACAAACGGCAGCGGCAATAGCCTGTGTAGCTCCTGCCGCTGCCGGGGCATTATAAATAAAGGTAACTGTCGGCTCAGCCAAGACATACAGCATGACACTGAAAGGCACAGTCAAAATCAATGCCAAGCGCACTGCCGTTGCCGTATGTTCATACACTTCAGCAGTTTCTAAGCGAGCTTGCGAATGGCTGATGTTTGGTACGAGATTCAAGGCCATAGCGGCCGTAAAGACCGTTGCCAAGTTAATTAAAGGTACGGACATCCCCGTCAAGTAGCCGTATAGTTCCGTAGCCTGATGAATATCGTATCCTGCGGCTTCCAGTCTGTACGGCACTATGAAAAGGTCTAAATACGCCACCAAAGGCAACATAATTCCCGCCAATGACACAGGAATAGCCAATCCGGCCAAGCGAAACAGCAATTCTTTGGCGTGCACAGGCACATAGTCGCTTTGTACTGACGGTGCCGTTTTCTTAAAGCGGTGATAAAAACAAACCAGAACAATAAATGCGGCTACACTACCGACAGAAGCCCCCAACCCAGCCCCTCCGGCGGCCATTTCCGTTCCTAATGGGAAAAGCCATAAGGCTAATCCTATCATAGCGACTACACGCACTACTTGCTCGACAATCTGTGATACGGCAGTAGGAACCATCTGTCTCCACCCTTGGAAATATCCTCTATACCCGGACAACAAGGTAGTGAAAAAGATACAAGGCACAAGAGATACAAGCGAATAGTAGGCCCTCGAATCCCGAATAATATGATAATCTATAAGTACTGACGATCCGAAAAAAACAAGGAGACCGAAAATTGCGCCCGTTATAGCCAAGACCGTCAAAGCAAGTCGAAAAAGGCGATACACATTGCCGAAGTCGCGACGTGCCGCAAATTCGGCAGTCAAAACGGATAAAGCAACGGGTATACCCGCCCCCGAAACCTCCTGCGCCAATAAGTAAACAGGAAAAGCCATCTGATAGATACCGATACCTTCACCGCCCAGAATCCGTGATAAAATAATCCAGTTTACACTGCCTACGGCTTTAACAATAAACCCGGCTAACGCAAGGATAAGTGTCCCCGATACAAATTTATTGGCCATATATACTCCGTTTCACAGTAAACTCTATTTCTTTTGCCGTACCGTATCCCACACAGCCTTTTGCGTACCCGCCATATACTGCTTCCACCCGGCATATTGAGCCCAAACAGTAAGATAAAAGTATGTAATGATCCGCCCCGGTCCCTTATCCGTAAGGGCAACTCCCACATTGGCATACTTTAATAACGGTAGGGTATAAGAAAATAGTAGAATTAAAAAAGCATACCATGCCGTTTCCGATGAAAAGGCCTTAAAGAAGAGAGCTGCCGTCAAAACAGCAAAGATTAACGGCGAAATCCAACGCAATAATTTATGTGAGATAAACATAAAAGATAAAAAATCTGAACGCATAAAAGAATGTAAAAAGCGAAGATTATAGAAGTTCCCTGCGGCAATACGACGCTTTCTCCGAAACTCGTCATATGCAGTTTGTCCCGGATCTTCCGCCGACCAAGCCCGAGGCTCATATACAACAGTGTGCCCGGACTCTAAAATTCGCATTGTTAAGAGAAAATCATCAACCGATGTTTCGGACGGCAAGGATTGAAATAAGCTCTTGCGCACGGCATAACAAGCTCCGTCTGCTCCGATAAGCGAAGTCGTTTTCGATTCAAGTCTTTTAATAACACTTTCCAAGCGCCAATACAACCCTTCGTTTTTAGCAATGGCACCGTCTGTAGCCAAGATTTTCTTTTCTCCGCTTACACAACCGACAAGGTCGTCCTCAAAATGGGGTAATATATATTTCAAACATTCTGGATTATACATAGCATTGGCATCGGATAGGAGCACTATATCGCCCTTACACTGAGGCACGGCCTTGTTTAATACATTAACCTTCCCGGCTCGTTCGGAAAAGTCAAGCAGACGAATAAAGGAATACTCCTTCGTATAAGTCCGCACCAGCTCTGCTGTACAATCCGTGGACCCGTCGGAAGCCACGACAATTTCAAATTCAAAGTTCCCTCGCTCCAGAGCCAAGCTGTTTTCCAACTTTTCTTTGATTACTTCTTCTTCATTATAGGCCGCAATAAGAAGTGACACGGATTTTACAGGCTCTGTACTCGTTCCGATAGGACGCCGTCTGCTTACAACCAGAAGAACAAGAGGATACACGGCATAAGGCCAAATAATAAGTAAGAAGGCCACTATAATAATGAACCAGAGTAACATTATTTAATCTCCTTTTTTAGCCAAAAAGCGAATAAACCTTGTACCCGCCTTAATAAGCCGCTTGCGTTCGCCCGGATTGAACACGAATTGACGAAGTTTTGCAAATATATAGGCCGGACGCAAATAGTACTTCCGTCGGGCCTCATCACAAAAGGCTACCAACTCCTTATCCGACACTTCAGGCAAAGAGATAACACAACTGTGCAATCCGTCAGTAGTAATCCACTCGGACCAATCTTTCGTTACCAAATAATGCTTTCGCTCCGCCCATGTATAGGCGTCTGTTCCCGGATAAACCATGAGAGGGAAGAATTGTGCCGTATCCGTATTCAATCTCAAGGCAAGGCGAAAAGTCTCTTCCATGGTTTCTTTTGTTTCTCCCGGATTTCCGACCATGAAGCAACCATGAATAAGAAGTCCTGCCTTATTCGCATTTTTTACATACTCTTTCGTCCAATCGAGTTTAATCCCTTTATGCATTTCGTTCAATACCCGCTGATTACCGCTTTCAAAGCCGGCCACAAGGAGTCGACATCCCGCCTGTTTCATCAGTTCCATCGTGTCATAGTCCAAGGTAACACGAGCATTAACCCACCAGTTGAATTTTTTATTCAAACCTTTTTCAATCATTAAGCGACAAATAGCCTTAGTCCGTTCTAAATCGGCCGTAAACGTGTCATCTTCAAATCCGACAGATTTTAATTCAGGGAAGTTTTCCGCCATATATTCAAGCTCGGCAATGACATTTTCAGGACTGCGCAAGCGATAAATCTTGCGGCCGTGGAAAGTTTGAGGATAGACACAAAAAAAACATTGATTCGGACAACCACGACCGGTAAAAATCATCATCATAGGATATTCGGCAGCGGCAAAAAAATAATCGTACGGATTGATGCCTTGCTCTTTATATACTTTTGAAACGAAAGGTAACTCGTCAAGATCTTCAATATAAGGGCGATCATCCGTTGATTTATATGTGTCGGCAGAGGTTCGCCAAGTCAAGCCTAGAATATTGGAAAAATCGTTCTTCCCTTCAGCCAACAGGGCTGCTAAGTCACGTAATGTATAATCATATTCACGTCGTGCGACGGCATCCACCGTTTTATTAATAGCCAAGGTCGCTTCAGGCAAAGCACTGGGATGTGTCCCGACAAGAACCGTAAAGGTAAGCGGCACGACATTCTTTACTTTTTCAGAGAATTCACAATCATTATAAATACTCGGCGTAGATGTATTGATAACCGTCATTTGCGGCTGAAATTCTTTTACGAATTCCAGGGTTCTTTTATCGTCCCAACCAATAGCGCAACAGTCAAGTAACTTACACGTATGCCCTGCTTCCGTTAACACTCCCGTAGCGGAAGCCAACCAAGTAGGATAGTAGATCGTACCGCTTTTCGTAATAGCCGGACTACGCTGATCACGGGAAAATTTTCCGTATTCCGTTTTAAAAGGCGGGCTGATTAAAAGAATTTTCATGTATGTCTTCCTTTCCTTACAAGGACCTAATACCGATTAATAAGCGCCTTTACCGTCTATGACAGCAATAAAGGTCTTCCAAATAAGGGCTATATCGAGCCAAACGCTCCAATTATGTACGTACCACGAATCCATATGAACCCGTTCCTCGTATGTCGTATCACTGCGGCCGTTGGCTTGCCACATCCCTGTAATTCCCGGCGGTACAAGATAGAAATCTCCGATATATTTGCCGTACTTGGCCACTTCTTCACGTACTATGGGGCGCGGTCCCACAAGACTCATATCACCGGTCAACACATTCCAAAGTTGTGGCAATTCATCGAGGGATGTTTTACGTAAAATCTTGCCAATTTTAGTCACACGAGGGTCATCCTTTAACTTAAAATCCCGCTCCCACTCTTCTTTGGCTGCCGGATTTTCTCGCAAATATTTTTTTAGAACATCCTGCGCATTAACAGTCATTGTCCTAAATTTATAGCAAGGAAATACCTTCCCTCCCTTGCCGACTCGGCGATGTGAGAAAACGACGGGGCCGGGCGAGTCAAAATAAATGAGTCCGGCAATAATCGCCATAATCGGCAGTATCAGTAAGCCTCCACAGAGAGTTGCAAGAATATCAAAAACTCTCTTAGCTACTCGATTAGACTTACGTGCCAAGTTGTTTCTAATATGGATAACAACTGCTTCTTCACGCATTAACCCGCGCGCACTTAAATTAGATGCCGGTATGCCGAAAAATTCAGGAACAAAGTCAACTCGTGCTGTTAAAAGTTGTAGCCGATTTATTAAATCCACCAACTCTTTCGGAGCCATGCCGGGCATACAAATCAACACATGCCGAATTTTCATGTTACGTACAACTCGTTCAGCATCGGCCAAGGTTCCCAAGCACGGATAATGATCCTGAATATAGGATGATTTGGGAGCATCGTCTACATAGCCTATAAATTTATAATATATGGCCGGCATATGCTGCAAGGCTCTTTCAACCAACTCGGCCGTCTTCCCCGCACCGACTAAGAGAACCGGAATCTGTATGGCTCCTGTTCTACTTAAAAGCGCATCAAAAATAAGCCTAAGAATAAGATCAAAGATGAGTATACAAGCATACGAAAAAGCTACGAATAGACGAGAAACGCTTCCTGTAACATGACCGGCATACATTAATACGACAACAGTAATCGTACTGACGGTAATACTCCTGAAAATCAACTTTAGCCGTTCCCAATAAGGAATATCCTCACGATATACGCCGTTTAATAAGAATACGGCCAGGAAAACAGCGGGAACTATAAGAAAATGATATATTCCTTCAAGTCTGAAATCACCTTGGACAGGAAAAACCGGCAGATGAAGGCGAATCATAAAGGCACAATATAAAGCCATCACTATGGATATGTAGTCGACAAAGGCTGTGCACATAGCTACACTGATTAGGCGATATCGCCGAGTTTCAACAGGTTTCACATTCTACTCCTTTTCACTACCGTCTTTCATAACCAATAACAGAGATATAACAAACCAAAACTCTCTTATGCTATCCGATTTTCCCCATGTATAATCGCTCATACCGAACATAAAGATGTAGGCGGTGACAGCAAAAAAAACGGCCAAGTCATACGGATTTCGTTCTTTTATCCACAAGCGCCCTACATAGGCCAGAAAAAACAACCAAAAAGCCGTAAATCCTGCCACGCCGATCAATCCTGATTCAGCCGCAATATGTAAGAAATTATTATGCGCATGGCCCAAGTCCCGGGACTCTTCAGCAACCTTATACGCTTTTCTGTAGTTTATCTGCCACTGTCCGGGACCGAACCCGGTCAAAGGTTTATCCTCAATCATTCGAATTGTCGAGTGCCAAGCATAGACTCTATCACGATTAGAGCTGTTTGTAGTCGTATTGGTAACGCTCAAAAAACGGCTTTCATACTCCGGATTAGCTGTAAAAATCCCTCCTATACAAAGACTGACAAGAACGGCGGCCAATAAATATTTCTTTTTTTTAAGACCGTAAATAAGTGTAAGGATAAAACCATTAATGAGGCTGAATAACCAAGATCCGCGACTTTGGTTGCCCCACATACCGAAACCCAGCCCGACCAGTAAGATCGCGGCGGCTCTCCTTAACCGCAAAGGGATCGTTGTATCATAAAGAAAAACCAAGGCTACAGGGAAAAGCATAGTCATGACCATGGCAAAAGCCATAACGGAACCGGATAAAAATCCGCCCGATCGAGTCTCTTCTAAGCCCGCCATAGCCAATGAATCATAAAAAGCATACCCCCCATCAGCAGCCGTAAAGTAGAATAAGACCAGGAGCATGACCACAGCCGTAGCTTTATGACGAATACATCGTAAGACAATAAGAGCCGTCAGCCCTTTCCATATCCAAATATTAAAAAAGGAGCCTACGACTTTAATATTCACAGGGACCAAGGCAGACGGTATGATAAAGATTAACATAATAGCATATGCTTTAAAAAACAAAGAAATCCGGGCGGGAAGCTTTTCATGCCGTCGTATATACAGGCTACCTACGCCTACAATTACAGCTGTCGTATACAGTATATTGCCGACAGAAACGGACAAATGCATAACGCAGACCATTAAAGACAATAATACGGCTACAACTTTTTCATCATTTCGGAGAATAAAGTTTTTCATTATACCCCTTCCACCACCCTCTTCGAAAACTCACATCGTTTTATTATAGCATAGACACCAAAAAAAGCCGCATATACAGCGACTTTTTTTCAAAACACATATACCTTTCACGGATAAAGCAACGAAAAGGCATGACTTATAAGTAGCCTTCCCCTTACTCGCATTTTATACCTCAATTCCCAATTTTCTTATAGCCCCAAAGAGTTCGTCAACAGTACGACTTATCAAGAACTTTTCTTTTACATTCTTTTTACCTTGCCGTGCCGTTTCTCCTGCTTGCAGAGGATTTTCATAATAAGCACTCAGTGCCTCTGCCAGTCCGTATGAATCCAAGGGATCGACAATACGCCCCGTTACCTTGTCGGTTATAATTTCTCCTTGCGCTCCCGATGCACTTGTGATGACAGGGACATTACAGTATAACGCTTCGCAAAGAACCAGTCCAAAGGCTTCTCTCACCTTGGACGGCAAGACAAAGCAATCGATTTTTTCATAAAAATCGCCCATATCTCGTGCATATCCTTCATAGAATATATACTCTTTTGCTTTTACTTCTTTTATATACTCACACAAGCAGGCAATATCCGTATCACTACCGCCTCCTACAAAAAAAAGACGAACGGACTTTCCCGCTTCATGTAACAGTACGGCAGCATCAACCAATTCTCTCCAGCCCTTGTTTTCTACAATTCTTCCCGCATAGCCTATAGCAAAAGGACGGGCGTTATTGTAGTTGTTTACATACATGCGGGGCAAAACATGACTGAATCGGTTAGTGTCAATACCATTATAAACTTTCACGTACTTCTCCCGGTCCGTCCCTCTTGCCTGTAAATTATACACGAGCTGTGACACACAAACAAACAGGTCCGTTTCTTTTTCTATCCAACGGTGATACCGGTCAGATTTACCTGCAATAGCATTATGTTTGAAGAACAGCACCTTAGCACCTGTCAGCTTCTTCAAAAGCAGTGCCGTAAGGATATATTTTCCCGAATGACAAGCAATAAGACCGATTCCCCGCTTTTTCATAAAACGTGCCGTAGAAAACAAAGAAGCTATCCCCCGCCCTTTATACAGTTTCACCGGAACTACTTCCGCCGTTTCGGCAAAACGACTGCAAAGGACGGTATTCGATTCGTCAACTAATACATATACGTCTTTTCCTCGTCGTTGCATTTCAGCATTTATATCGTATACATACTGCTCACCACCGCCCCATACAGAGGCTCCGGCAATGTGAATAATACCCATGTCGTCACATCCAATTTGCAAGCTGGCGATAAACTTGTACACGTTGTGAATAATACCCATGTCGTCACATCCTTATATCTCATCGAACGATTTCGGAAATAATTCATCTTCGTGTTTAATCAACCACGTTGTCAAAAGTGCCTTGTCTTTGGCTGTTTTTTCATACATTTCATGGGTATGGGTTCGTTCGGCTTTAGCTACCGGTTCAGCTGAGGGCTTAGTAGGCTCCGCATATTGTTGTCGAACATCACCCGTATACATATCATCCATCCATTGATAAGGCGTTATAACCGCCCGGGGGCTCGCTTCAAACAAGGACGGTTCCAACGAATAATAGGTAAAGCCCTTCGGTGCTATCGCTTCGATAATAGTGGGCATAATACTCATATGAGAACCTCGGACAGCTGTAAAGAAATTCTTATGAATTTGAGGATGCTGAAAAAGGCACACGGTCTGGTATGTATCCCTCAAGGTATAATCTCGATGAATGAGGGACGTGTTACGTAAATTTCCGAAAAGATTCGAATGGTCTCCCGTAATAATAAATAAGCTTTGAGGATACCGTTTTTTCATTTCATCTACAAAGTTGAAAATAGCCTTATCACTATAACGATATGTAGCCAGTTCTTTATTGCGTTCTTTATCCTTCTTTAAGTCATCGCCTACGTCGGGCATGACCTTTTCCGGATCATAGTCTAAGAGCTCCTTTTCCATCTTATACGGTCCATGATTGGATGTCGTATAGATAAAATGAAAGGTCGGTCGATCCGTCTCGCCGATGAGTTCCGCTACTTTTTCTAAAAAAACATGGTCATATACGCCTACCCACGTTTTCGGCGCACGAGGCCCGCAAAAAACCGAAGCACTCTCAACTCGATCAAAGCCCTGAGCTTTACCGAAATGATTAAAGTTTCCGTATGACGCATTGCCACCATACCAATATACAGTATCATAGCCTAATCTTTTCATTTGAGCCGGAAAAGATGTCGGCAAGGGTTGCCGCCAGAAGGCTTCCCGTTCGTTAAGCTCCATGGCTGCATCGTATACTCCGCTCATAAGGCTGACAATGGACGGGCGAGACACATTTCCTGCCGGCAAAAAGTCGACTATTTGAGCCGTATGTTCATCTTCCTTGAAGCGCCATAATCCGTCGCATACATGAAGAGGTCGATAAATATCATCCAAAGACCATTGAGGAATACTTTCCCCGACTATGAGGAAAATATGTTTCGGCTTTTGAATGCGTTCACCCTGAGCCGTTCGTTTAAATGCCAGAAGGGGATTGGAAAAGTCCTCAATATTTGTCCCTTGGGGAAGTAAATTCGCTACGGCCCCTTTCAATTCTTCATCGCTCTTTGTATATTCTTCACGCAAGGGGTGCTTCCACACCTGTTCCAATGAAACCAGGTCGTCTACCGTCGCTTTGGCAAAAAACAGGTCTTCTTTAACCACTGTCGGTATAGTATCCCATTCGGGTTTATCATCATGACTGAAGGTACCGCCGTAGCGGAACCAATAGAACGCCAACACGGAAAGGACAAAAAGAATACCGTTAAATGTACGGGGCCAGGCTATGGCTATACCGGGCGTTGCTATAGTCGGCAGGGAGAGAAAAAGATGACCTGCCAGGGTACTTATGGCGATAACGGGAATAAAGCCGACCAAGACGAGAGCTCCGCGATCTTGGTTGAAAAAGACGTCAATCAGATTATGTTTTTCCGCATTCTTTCCGTAGTGGACCATGTAATTGTAAATATCATGAAAATGACGGTAAAAAATCATTTTCCCCGCAAAAGCGGCATAAATAACAGCACAATACACAACCAGTGCTGCTAAGCGCAGTGTATCGCCAATATCGTACAGAACCGGAAAAAAGAGGCCTCCTGTCGTAATGAAAAGAAAAGGAAGCAGAAAAACATAGGCATTAAAATCCATACCCCACCAAAAGCCGTAGCGGAAAGCCCCCCGTAAAGACGGCCAATGTCCGTCCAGAGAATCGTACGGATTATATACGGCAATAAAGATTGCTCGAAAAATCGCACATAAAATAGGCGGATATAAGAATATTTTAATATCCTGCTGCCATGATAAGAAAAATTGTCCGTCCATAGTTCGCCCCGCTTTTCTCATATTTCATACAACGTCACGGCTTTCGTGCCGTCAGCCGATTATCTTTCAGTGTAGCATATCCGGCTTATTTTATAAAATGCTCTATAACCTATATTCGCAAAACCACCCAAATTGTTAGTAAATGTACATGAAGGCCTTGTCATCATACGGTATCGCTTCATTTTACAACTATACAAAAAGGCCGTAAGACTCGATTCATCGAATCTTACGGCCTATTGGCTTTACAGATTATCTTCAGTTTCATGCCTAGAATTAAAGTTCACCGCCATCTTTTAAAAGCCAATACAACTTGGCGTATTTCGTAAGCGTGTAAAAATAATGGTTCATAGAAAGAACAAAACCTATCTTCCCGTCCAAAAAGCCTTTCTGAAGAATATATATCTTAAAGAAAGCCCAGGCGGGACGAACGAGTATATCCCTAAAAAAGGAGCAAGACTTTCCCTGTTCCTTATACTTTACGGCTGCCAAGGTTGTGTAACGATTAAACTTGGTAAAATACTGATCCCATGACTCGTATGTATAGTGATACATTTTTCCGTTTAACCGACTGTAAGGGTAGGGACTTTTAATAGTTTCGTGTACATTGCCTTCTACGACCAGCCCTTCTTTAGGCATAAGTCGCAAAACCCTGTCAGGCCGCAGCGAACCGTGTACGGCCTTATTATGACGGAACACGTTATACCGACACAATTCATAGGCTTTCATATCCCCGGAATGAACGACTTTCCTAATTTCATCTGCCAATGGCGGAGAAATTCGCTCATCTGCATCAACGAAAAGAATCCAATCACCCGTAGCTTCGCCAACGGCAAAATTACGCTGTTGAGACCAGTCACCGTTCAAAGCATGCGTAACGACTCTGGCTCCGCTCGCTTGTGCCAAAGCAACCGTCGCATCCGTGCTGAAATCATCAATAACCAAGACCTCATCGGCAAAGGCTACACTTGCCACACACTCACTAATATGTCGTTCTTCATTTTTAGCTAAAATAAGAGCGGTTAACGTTGCCATTCTCGACTCCCTACTTTAAATACGATGCGCCTTCCAAATCAAGAAGGAAGCGCTTCTTGTCCTTGCCTCCCGCATAGCCGGTCAGGCTTCCGTCACTGCCGATAACGCGATGGCACGGGACGATAATTGATACGGGGTTGTGTCCTACCGCTCCGCCTACAGCCTGAGCCGACATGTTCTGTCCCCGTTCTTTTGCCATTTCCTTTGCAATCATGCCGTATGTCGTTGTCGAGCCGTAGGGTATGTTCTGTAAGATTTTCCATACGTCTTTTCGAAACTCCGTTCCTTCCAACGACAAAGGTATATTCGGTTCCGGCTTCTTTCCTAAAAAGTATTCATCCAACCAAGCGGCAACTTGCTTAAAAAGTGCTGTATCCTTGCGTGTATAATCCGCCCCGAAATCGGGCATATATAGCTGCCCCTTAAAGTCCAAGTTCGTCAAGGAGCTTCCGGTTCCGGCCATAACCATGGTTCCGAGCGGTGATTCATACGTATATACGTATTTCATAAATATCATCCCTATTATTTTAAGATTTCCGTATCTAAGTGATCATAGCCTTTCAAAAGATCATACATACGGCATTTTATCTTCTCGCATCCGCCGGGCTCTTTACTTTCCATATTGAGAGGCATGTTGGGGTCATGTAAAGACATGCGCAACAAAGCCCACCCTTCGGGGAACATGAGTCGAACACCTTCGTACGAAGGGGATGCGACTTGTATACGAACTTCCAAGGCTCGTTCTTCCAGCGAATCGAGTACCGACTCACCGTAAGCGTTGGCGTTATCCGTATTTTTGACGGCTAATCGGTATTCAACCGCTTCCGCCGGTTCATTCAGTTTATCAATAAGCGATTCAACGGTTCTACCTCTAACACGAGCTCTGGCAGCAGCTATGATCAGCTTCACGGCTAAATAGGCTCCGTCATCAAGGTAATAGTTCTCGCTAAGAGCTCCGTGTCCCGAGGTTTCAATAGCTAACGGAGAAACGACACCGCTCTTATTAAGGCGAATACATTCATTAATTACGTTCTTGTACCCGCGCATATATCGCAAATGAACGAGATGTAATTCCTCTTCCAAAAAGACCGTCAGTTCATCAGACGTGACAGAGTCGGTTACAATCGTTCCACCTGCATAATCAGGTGCCAAAATAGCGGCCATAAGCGCAATCAGCGAGTTACGATTCACTTCTTTACCGCTGGCAAAGACGGCGCTCATGCGATCTACGTCCGTATCGAAGATAAGTCCCAAGTCGGCATGGCTTTCCAAAACCGCTTCGCGAATAGAAGCCATGGCCTCTTTATTTTCCGGATTGGGCACATGATTGGGAAACATACCGTCAGGGATCAAATAGCGACTCCCTTTTATGTCCGCACCGAGAGGGGTCAACACCTTATGGGCAAAAAAGCCGCCCGCTCCGTTGCCCGCATCGACGACAATATGCATCCCTTTTAAAGGGTTTTCGGACTCTTTGGTACTTAATCCGTCGCAAATGAGCCGACGTAAATGAGCCGTATACAGCTGCATGACCGGACAAGACTCGCCCTTCCACTCAGCCGGCTCGGTCTTTTCTTTTTCGGCAATTTCCAAGATACGGGCAATATCCGCCTTCTCCAAACCGCCGTCAAGCGTAAAAAACTTCAGTCCGTTGCGGTTATAAGGCAAGTGACTGGCCGTGACCATAACGGCACCGTCAGCTTTAATGTCCTCAAAGACCGTGGACATAAACATGGCCGGTGTCGATGCCAGGCCGCAATCAAGAGCCTCTATGCCGGCACCGGACAAGCCTCGACAAAAGGCCGTCTTTACGTCTTGTGCCGAAATACGGGAATCGGTGCCGACTGTAACTCGTAAGTCTCGGGGCGATTTTTTCGTTCGCTCTTGCAAAAAAGCGGCAAATGCACCGCCAATTTGAGCGACCCGTTCAGGCGTAAGATTCACTTTTTCTCCGACTACGCCGTCTACGGCAATCCCGCGAATATCGCTACCGTTTTGTAATGACTTGTACGCGCTTTTTTCGGCCATAACCGATTCCTCCTGTCAGCATAAAATTCCCTCGTATTTAATCAAGCTTTTAGCCCATCTTATTGCAATCCCACAGCCGCCTTTACAATAGCCTCTGCCGTTAACCCGTATTTTTCAAGCAAGTCATCGGGAGAACCCGATTCTCCGAACGAATCCTGCACGCCTACAAAAGCTTGCTTAGTCGGGCATTGGCGCGCCAACACTTCGGCTACGGCCGAACCGAGACCGCCGATAATACTGTGTTCTTCAGCCGTTACGACCTTCCCCGTCTTTTTCGCCGAGGCGATCACCGTTTCTTCATCCAAAGGCTTAATGGTATGCACATTAATAACTTCCGCCTGTATCCCCTGCTTTGCCAACGTTTCGGCTGCGTCCAAGGCCTTAGCCGTCATAATGCCCGTTGCAAAGATGCTTACATCCGATCCTTGGCGTAATACTCCCGCCTTTCCCCATTCAAAGTGATACGAATCGTCATGTATATCTTTCGTTTCGGCACGACCTAGGCGAATGTAAACAGGTCCCTGATAGTCAATAGCCGCCAATACGGCCGCTTCCGCTTCCTTAGCATCAGCAGGATTAATAACCGTCATATTCGGCAGAGTACGCATGAGCGAAATATCTTCAATAGCCTGATGACTGCCGCCATCGGCCCCGACGGTAAGGCCTGCGTGAGTTGCGCAAATTTTGACATTCAACTTCGGATAGCAAACAGAGTTGCGGACCTGTTCGAAAGCTCTGCCTGTTGCAAAGACGGCAAAGGTGCTGGCCAAGGGAATTTTTCCCGCAGCGGCGAAACCGGCGGCCGTACCGATCAGATCCTGTTCGGATATACCCATATTGAAATATCGTTCAGGTGCCACTTCTTTAAAAGCATTGGATTTGGTCGCATTGCCCAAATCGGCTTCCAGTACGACTACATTCGGATTTTTATATACTTCGGTCTTTAAAGCATGACCGTATGCGGCTCTAGTAGCTGTTCCCATTATGCTTCGCCTCCCAATTCCTTAAGTGCAGCTGCGCATTCTTCTTCATTCGGTGCTTTGCCGTGCCAGCCGACAAGATTTTCCATAAAGGATACACCTTTACCTTTTACGGTTTCCGCTACAATGACGGTCGGTTTTCCAACAGTCGTCTTGGCAATCGTCAAAGCACTGCGAATGGCATCCATATTGTGACCGTCGATTTCAATAACATTCCAACCGAAGGCTCTGAATTTTTCCGCAATAGGCATGACGGACATAACTTCACTGTTTGCTCCGTCTATTTGTAACTTGTTATGATCAATAAACAAGGTCAGGTTATCCAGTTTATAGTGACTTGCCGACATGGCAGCCTCCCAAATCTGACCTTCCTGAATTTCACCGTCACCGCAAACAGCATAAACACGCCATTTAGCCCCATCCGTTTTAGCAGCCAAGGCCATGCCGTTCGCTACGGACAAGCCCTGCCCCAAAGAGCCGGTAGACATATCGACCCCCGGCGTATGTTTCATATCCGGATGGCCTTGCAACATGGCGCCGCATTTGCGAAGGCTGAATAATTCTTCTTCAGGAAAATACCCTTTTTCAGCCAAGACGGCATACAACGCCGGTGCCGCGTGACCTTTAGACAACACAAAACGATCCCGGTCTGCACGATGCGGCTCGGAGGGAGTCACATCCATCGTGTCAAAGTATAATACTGTTAAAATATCCGTTACGGAAAGAGAGCCGCCGGGATGTCCCGATCCGGCTTTCGTCAACATTTTTACAATATTGCGGCGTACAGCAGTAGCCCGCATTGCCAATTCTTCATTAGTCATATTTTTCTCTCCTTTGTTCTTACCGTTCTTTTAGGAAAATATGTACGCTACTCAAGGATAATATAAAATTGCATATGAGTAAAGTATGATTTCATTTTACACATAGCACAATCAATATATTTCGATGGAAGTACCGATTTGTATGTCATAGGCGGTCAGTTTATCATCACCTTCAAGCATAATACACCCCGGTCGCTCCGGAACTTCACCGCCTTTAAAGCACAGAGTACAATGGCTTAACTCCGCCAAGGTATGAGGTGCCTCACTGCCTACGGCCGTAATCGTATAGGCCTTATTGCCGATTAACAGGGTGTCGCCTTTTGCCGGCTCGCCCATACCGCCCTTCTTCTTTTGCAAAATCGATATATCCGCTAAATCGGGCGAAGCCGTATAATCAAAAAGAATAAGCGACCGAGAATCGGGGTCTTTCAAAAACTCCAGAGCTTCCGCCCCGATAGCCACTATTTCCGAACAATATTTCATATGCTGACTCCCTTAATTCTATAACTCTTCATTAAAATTCACTAACGCCTGTGCACAGGATGCGTCGGTAATCAACGTATTTATGTAACCGCCTCGCACGGCACCGACAACAGCTTTCACCTTATCTTCACCGGCCACTACGGCAATACGCCGCGGCACCTTTCGCAAGTCGGCCAAGGTCATACCGGCCACACGCTCATTATGTGAAACAAAGGCCCGGGGTGAGCCGTTAATGTCGAAGTATTGAAGTCCTATATCGCCGACGGCACCCTGCTCGGAAAATTTTTTCAAAATTTTTTCATCTATGTACTTCATGCGCAATACGGTCGAATAATCGCCTTGCGGCACGCCGATACTGAAAAGAACAACATCCAGTCGTTCAAAAAGAGAAAAGACCTTGCGAACCGACGGCTCCTTCTTGAATCCCTGCAACACGCCGGCATCGGAAAAAAGGGCCGGTGCGTAAAAGGGTAGAAAATCGCTGCGAAATTTGCGGGCAAATTCTTCAGCCAACCGATTGGCATGAAGCTCCGCATAGGTTTCTCCTACACCGCCTAAGACAGGTACAAAGCAACATTGCACGGCCTTATCTACGGTATAATCCGCATGCACAATATTGTACAGCGTAAGGCCTAATGTAACTCCGACCATATCGCCGTCCTTTAATATACGATCCAGATATGCCAGTGTCGTCGTACCCAAGAGCGGACTGATATGTTCCGACTCACTACGGGACGGTCTATCTTCTACAACAATAACCTCTCTAAAACCGAATTTTTCTTCCAGGCGTCGTTCCGTTTCACCGAATTCGGGAGCAAAGGGGTCGAGAACCTCTATTTTTACAATCCCTTTCTCACGACCTAATTTTAAAAGTCGTGAAACAGTAGGTCTTGAGACCCCTAAAATCTCACAAATTTCTTCTTGTCCTAAATTATCCCGATAGTATAAGGAGCAGCATTTTACAAGAAGCCTCATATCATCGACAATCTTTCGCATGCCCTCACCTCTTTCGTCGTGTACACGGCTTCGAATATATAACTTTTTCATTTCTAATTATACCCCTGCACTTGCAATAAAGCTATGTTACACTCAGTTTTTATGCCAATTTTGCGTTATCTCCTCTCTTTTCAACGAATATTCCTTGTACATACATAAATAATGTGATATTATAACAATCCCTTCTATGCTATAATATCCGGTGTAGAAGTCCCTTCACGGGGATGTAAAGGTTTCGACGTGCATAGTTGTATCATGAACAGCGAGCCGGGGTTTCATCTGCCCGCAAATCGGTGAACTTTTAAATTAAACGCAAAAGAAAACAATTTTGCTTTAGCTGCCTAAGCGCAGCTGACGTCTCTTACCGCTAATCCTGCGTGCGGTCTGTAGGCGACACTTAGCGGGATACTGCACAATCGGGCCCTACGATTGTGTCGGGAAACTACTGGGCTTGGTCGATGGGGTTTGTCCTTGTACGAACATCGATTGAAATCGCTAACAAGGACTGCGCTCGGAGAGGTTCATGGGGCAGTGTGTACGGACAGGAGTTCGACTCTCCTCATCTCCACCATAAATGAAATAAGACGTGTGAAAGTATACTTTCACACGTCTTATTTTTTTCTGTAGATCAAGCTCAAACATGGCTGTGTCCGTAATTGACCTGCTTTTTCGCCCTTTGAGCTCACGGTCAAGGTCATTTCCGCGTCTTCCCTGCACCGATCGATCCCATGTACCTCCTAATTATACCGGTTTTAAGGCTCTATCACTTTGCCGGGATTCATAATCCAGTTGGGGTCCACGGCTTGCTTTATAGTTTTCATAAATTCCAGTTCTACCGGGTCAGTGTATTTTTCCATATACTTCAAGCGTTTCAGCCCGATGCCGTGTTCTCCCGATAGCCTGCCGCCTAAAGAGTATACATACGGATAGGCAACAGCGCGGAATTGTTCCAACTGTTTTTCCCAATCCTCATCGCTCATGTCACATTTCAGGATTTGAAAGTGAATATTTCCGTCTCCGGCATGAGCCAGACAAAAAGGACGAAAATCATATTTCCTGCTTTCTTCCATCAACGTTTTTATGCAGTCTGCAATTTTCGTAACAGGAACTACCAGGTCTTCCGATGTACCGACTTTCGAATAGGTCCGCGTACTTTCCAAGCAGTTACGGCGTACGCTCCAAACGCGATCGTCAGCCTCTACAACGTCTGTAGCATGACATTTTTCGCAAATCTTCATCAATTTTTCCGTTTTTTCATCCAGCTCCGCTTCGTTAAAAGCCTCAATGGTAATGATGTCATAATAGCCGTCTTCCTTGTGCGGCAAATCCAGTTTACAGTACTCACAAGCACTGCGTACGAAGGATACGTCCATAAATTCAACAGACGTCGGGTTAATACCGGCTTTAACAATTTTGGGAACCGCTTCGGCAGCATCACTTAATTTCGTAAAGACTGCAAGAACGTCTACATGAAACGGACTTAAAGGCACGAGTTTCAACGTGGCTTTTGTAATAATTCCTAACGTTCCTTCACTGCCGATAATCAGTTGATCTAAACAAAATCCGGTAGAGCATTTTTTCAAAGTGCTGCCGAAAGTTGCGATTTTTCCGTTAGGCAATACAACTTCAACGGAATACACCTGGTTTCTCGTCGTGCCGTAGCGAACCGCTTTGTTACCGCCCGCATTGGTTGCCAAGTTTCCGCCGATAAGACAGCTGTCGGCACTACACGGATCGCCGGCATACATAAGTCCCTTCGACTGGGCCAAGGCCTGAATATCCGCCGTTCTTACGCCGGCTTCGACGACCATATACATTCCCTCTTCGCTGCATTCAAGAATGCGGTTCATCCGCTCCGTAAGAACGACAATACCGCCTAGTGCCGGTACAGCTCCGCAACTGACACTGGTTCCGGCACCGCGAGGCGTTAAGGGCACTTTATACCGATTGGCGAGTTTCACAATTTCCGCCGTTTCCCGTGCATCTGCCGGCAGCACCACCGTTTCGGGCATAACCCAATAAGACGGAGCCAGGCTTTCATCGGCCTTATATATATCCAAAACGGACGGATCCGTCTTTACGTATTTTTCTCCCACAACCTGTCGCAATTCTTGCAACAATTCTTCAGTAACCGCATTATATTTCATCTATACCACCCTTTAACGAGAAATAAAAAGAGAAGCGTTTCGTTTTTGTACATACATACAAAAACGACCTTCGCTTCCCTTTCGCATGACAGCCTTTTGTACTCTTATTATAAGATTATAAGGTACCCATAGCCCAGGCAATAATCAGTCGGCCGAACATGAGTACGAAGGATCCCTTAGCCAAGTATCCTAAGAATGCTTCAAATGAATCTTCATGCTCGTGGTATTTATCTACCTTCATATTTGCTTCCATGTATTACTCCTTTTCTTAGTGCGGAAATAATTCTTGTACCAATCGGGCTGAATCCTTATCCCGCTTAATACCCATTATAAGGGTTTTTTCCGAATTTTCCATATGTTTTTTTGCTATTTTTCGAGCTTGAACACTGTTATGGTTAGCAATGCTTTCCACCAACTGTCTGTGTTCTTCCCACGTTGCGGCTAAACGACCGGGATAATGCATCGATATGGAACGAAAACGAAGCATTTGTTCCCGTAAATTATGTAAAATATCGACCAGTCTGTTATTACGACTGGCACGATAGAGAACGCCGTGAAAACGAATATCCGTATCGACGATTTTATCAAATTCGTCACGGTCTATATATTCATTAATCTCTACTAAAATACGTTCCAGTTCTTCCAATTCGTCGGGGGTGATGCGTTCTGCCGCAAGGCCGGCGGCCAACTCTTCCAAAGCACTGCGAATTTCAAATACCTGAACTACATCTTTTAAAGAAATATCGGCTACATACGTCCCGCGACGCGGTATCATGACGACAAAGCCTTCCAACTCAAGCTTGCGAATAGCTTCCCGAATAGGCGTACGGCTTACGCCCAACTCATCGGCCAGTTGAATTTCCATCAAGCGTTCTCCGGGTTTTAATATGCCCTCTTTAATCGCTTGTCTTAGAGCTTCACTGACAACGTCACGCAGGGGTTTATACGTGTCCAAGCGTATGGGTTCCAATTTATGTTCTTTGTTCACTTTAATCCCTTCCTATATTAAGGACGTTAACATTACATCCGTATTTTTCATTTCTTCTTCCAAACGTTTCGCAAAAAAAGCGCCGTCTCCCTCAGGCGGTACAAGGGCAAAAACGGTAGGTCCGCTTCCCGACATAAGAGGATTGAGCCCGAAACGACTTAAAGCCGCTTTACACTCACTGACTTCGGGAACGAGCGGCACTATGAAGGACTCAAAGGTATTTCCCATGGCCCTGCAAATACCTTCAAAAGACGCACTACGCACGGAATCAACCATTTCACCTACATCGATAAAAGATACAGACTCGGCCTTATCAAAGAGATCATAAGCCTTACGCGTCTCGACGCATACATGGGGATGCAGTATAAGAACTTCCCATGCCGGCAATGACGGCAAAGGGGTGAGAATATCACCGATACCGCTACCGCGGACCGTGCCGCCGGTCACACAAAAGGGAACATCCGCCCCCAATGCCGCCCCGACGCGTTCCAAGTCGGAAGCTTCCAGCTTAAGGTTCCAAAATCGATTCAAGCCGCGCAAAACAGCGGCACAGTCGGCACTGCCACCGGCCAGCCCCGCTGCCACGGGAAGCCGTTTTTCCAGACGGATATGCACAGGGCGCAGCACTTCACAAAAAGGCGCCAAAGCCTTATAGGCCTTATAGGCAAGGTTGGTCTCATCGCATACTAAATCGCTCCGATCCGCCGTCAGTCTAAAGACGGAGCTTTCTTCTATTGTGACCGTGTCATGCAAAGCTACAGATTGATAGACCGTATCCACTTCGTGATATCCGTCGGGCCGGCGACCGACAATTCGCATAGCTAAATTAATTTTACCGTAGGCAGACTCTGAAATCATGCCGTCTCTCCCCAGCTTTATATAGTTATAAAATCTTTTTATGGTTTCTATTTAACTTCCCAATCCCAACATGCTATAATACGCATGTAATATATACGCAAAATACATGGTAAGATAAGGCTCTTGTAATCTGTTTATTACGTTGTATTATAACGGTTTCTCCCTGCTTTTACAATTCTGATTAAAGGACGGTGCATGCGGACATGCGTCAACAAGAAAAGCTGACGACCAGGCAGCTGCTTATTCCGTATATAGCGAACTTCATCGGCAGCGTCATTGCGGCTATAGGTATTAACGGATTTTTCATTCCTCAACACTTATTGAGTAGCGGCATCGGCGGTGTTGCCATCATGGTTTATTACGCTACGGGTCTTCCCGTCGGTACGGGCAACTTTATTATGAACATTCCTGTTCTTATTGCCTGTTACAGGTTTATGGGACGGCGCTATACCATCCTTGCCATTATCGGTACCATTATGTATTCCGCACTCATTGACGCCACGTCTTTCTTTGCCGACTTCAACCTCATCCACGATCCCATGACGGCTGCCATCATGGGCGGTATCTTAAACGGTATCGGCATGGGTATTATTTATCGTTACAACGGCAACACGGGAGGCCTCGATGTTATCGGTGCCATTGCCAAGAAGTTCTACAACCTGGAGATGGGTAATGTCGTCATGGGGCTTAACACCTTCGTCCTTATGGGGGCCGCTTATATGTTTAACCTCGAATTGGCCGTACTGACCTTTATTTCTTCATACGTAAGTACCTTCGTAACAAATAAGGTCGTCGTCGGTCTCAATCAGCGCAAAGCCATTACCATCGTAACGGTTCGTCCCGAGCAGATGGCCGGAGTCATTATGCGCTACATAGGACACGGTGTTACCTTCCTAAACGGTAAGGGTGCCTATACGCTTCAAGACAAGCAGATTATTTACACCGTCATTAAATTAACGGAAGTATCTAAAATAAAAGAAATCGTCAACAAGGTCGATCCTTATGCCTTCATGACCATCAATGACGTTTCCGACGTCTTGGGTTCGGGGTTCAGTAAGCCGTCTCCTAAACTTTATGTGCCGCCCGGCGGGGCTCCGAACATGCCGAGAACCAAAAGAACAATTCCCCCCGATTATTAAAATATTCCCCTCAAAGCTTTTACTGTGAATAACACGGTAAAAGCTTTTTATTTTATCGCTAACTATCCGCTCATATGAATCGTCACAAAACAAATGATAATGACTATTTTTTCCTGTTGACAGTCTTATTTTACTTCTATATACTGATGGATAGAAATGAATGCTATTATCATATGATATAGGTTATCGTTTTTTCATGTGATTTTATCATTTAATCGATTTCAGGAGGTGTAGTGTTTTGAGTATCAAAAAGTTGGCAGACATGGAAGTGGGGACTTCCGGCACTGTCGAATCGTTGGAAGGACACGGTAATGTCCAACATCGCCTGGTTGATATGGGCGTCGTTAAAGGCTCTCATATTACAGTCGTCAAAACAGCTCCCTTAGGGGATCCTGTAGAAGTAAAAGTAAAAGGATGCGCTTTGGCGCTTCGTAAAAGTGAAGCGGCCATGATCAGCGTAATCGTCGACTAGGGGGATATGACTATGAGTTCTGACAATACGATTCGCATTGCCTTGGCCGGTAATCCGAACTGCGGTAAGACCACGATTTTCAATAACATTACCGGAGCCAAGCAACACGTAGGTAACTATCCGGGTGTTACGGTTGAAAAAAAGGAAGGCCACTGTATCTATGACGGTAAAGACCTTCTCTTCATCGATTTACCCGGCACGTACAGTTTGACGGCTCGTTCTTTGGATGAAGTCGTCGCACGTAATGTTATTATCAATGAAAAACCGGACCTTATCGTCAATATTCTTGACGGGTCCAACTTGGAACGTAATTTATACTTGGCATCGCAGCTCGCCGAATTGGAACGGCCTATGGTTGTGGGGCTGAACATGATGGATATTGCCGACCGTATGAACGTTAAAATCGATTTGGATAAGTTGGGTGAACGCCTCGGCGCCGTTGTCGTTCCCCTCGTAGGCAGTAAAGGTATCGGCATAGATAAACTTTTGGAAACCGTTTCGGATGTGGAAAAGCTGAAAAACTTGAAGAACCCGAAGGTAGATTACGGTCCCGTTGTCGAACCGGCTATTGAAGAGTTGCAGAAACTTATTGAAGCGGCTTCTTCCATTACCTATCCGTACCGTTGGGTTGCCGTTAAGCTTTTGGAAAACGACAGCGACGTAGTTAAGAAAATAAAAGCTCTCCCCGATACGGAAAATATTTTATCCAAGGCTACGGTTTTGCGCGATTCACTGAAGGACAAGGTGGATCTTGACTTCCACTTTGCACAGCTTCGTCACGAATTCGCTGTCCAAGCCTATAATGCTTCCGTTGTCTCGGCAGGTACGAGCGATACTCTCTCCGATAAGATTGACCGCGTTCTTACACATAAAATCTTAGGACTTCCTATCTTCCTCTTTTTTATGTGGCTCATGTTTACAGTGGTTATCAATATCGGTGCTTATCCGCAGGATTGGCTGGAAAAAGGTTTCGGTATGTTGGGCGACTGGCTTAATAACGTCATTGTCGACGAACAGCTTCGCTCTCTTGTCGTAGACGGTGCTATCGGCGGTGTAGGGGCGGTCTTGAGTTTCGTTCCCCTTATCGTCCTCTTATATCTTTTTATCAGTATTATTGAAGACTCGGGCTATATGGCACGTGCAGCCTTTCTTATTGACCGTCTCATGCGTTCTTTCGGCCTTCACGGGAAGTCCTTTATTCCCCTGATTTTAGGCTTCGGCTGTAATGTTCCGGGAGTTATGGCGGCACGTACACTCGACAATGAACGGGATAGAATGGTTACTATCTTGGCACTTCCTTTCATGACTTGCGGGGCTCGTCTTCCCGTCTATACCTTGCTGATTGCGGCCTTCTTCGGTGCAAGCGGCTATGGCGGTACGGTTCTTTTCGGTATCTACCTCCTCGGTATTATCGTATCTATCGTTCTTGCGCTTATCTTGCGTCGCACGGAATTTAAGGGGGACCGGGAACCGTTTGTTATGGAACTGCCTCCCTATCACATTCCGACCTTAAAAGGCGTGCTCATGCACATGTGGGAACGTACGATACTTTATTTGAAGAAAGCCGGCACGATTATTCTCGGTGCGTCCATTCTCGTTTGGTTCTTGACGGCATATCCGATGGATGTCGATTATTCCCAGGATTATGACGCTGCCAAGGATGCCGTAACGGCTACAGCTGAACAACAACAATCTCAGATTCTCGCCTCTTACGGCTTGAGCAGCATGGAAGACAACGAAGCACTGAACAACATGTATAACGACATGATTCAGGCTCAAAAAGATGCTGACGATGCGGCTGCCGCCGAAGATCAGGATATCAGTGACGTTCAACAGGCTGCAGAAGCCCAAGCCAAACCGGAATACCCCGATGCATTTGCAGACTTACAGCAAGAAAATCCGACAGTATACGCTCAAGCTTTACCGCTCTTTGATGTACAAAAAGCAGCTGACGATGCAACGGCAGATCTCGACTCTCAGCAAAATGCCGAAAAAATCGGTCAGAGCTATGCAGCTCGTCTCGGCCGCGTAATCGAACCGGCTATTCGTCCGCTCGGTTTCGACTGGAAAATCGGCGTGGGTATTATTGCCTGCACGGCAGCTAAGGAAGTCATGGTTTCCACCTTGGCTACTATTTACAGCGTTCAAGCCGATGACAAGCACGAAGCGGGCCTTGTTACTTACTTGGCTAACGACCCCGACTTCAATCAGGCCGTAGCACTCTCGCTTATGGTCTTCACCCTCTTGTACATGCCTTGTGTTGCTACCTTGGCAGTTATTAAAAGAGAAACAAATTCCTGGAAATGGATGGGCTTTTCGGCAGGACTCGGTCTTGTCTTAGCTTATGTATTTGCTTTTGCAACATATCATTTGGCATTGCTCGCCGGATTGGGTGCGTAAGCATTACTTTTTCGGACGATGTCGTGCCTCTTAGAAAGAAGGCGATTTTATGAGTCCGGCAACTATTATTGTAGGAATTGTAATTCTTATTGCCGTCATCTACATGGTAAGACATGTACGCGGCATGTTTAACGGTTCTTCCGGTTGCTCCTGCTGTGACGGCGGCGGCAGCTGCTGCTCAACCAGGAAATCAAAATCTGATTCGGCAAAGAAATAAAGAAAGAGGATTCCCGTAAGGGAATCCTCTTTTCATATAAAATCCGCTCCTTTATAAGGAGCGGATTTTATTAACTCTTATTTATCTGCCAAAGTCTGATAAATATCGTATTTTTCTTTAGCAAAGTTTTCTGCCTGTGTAAACAGTTCATCGGCAATATCCGGGAAAGTTCTCGTCAAAGCGGCATAGCGCGTTTCTCCCATAAGATAATCGCGGAACGATGCTTGCGGTTCCTTAGAATCGAGAATGAAGGGGTTCTTTCCTTCCTTCTTCAAATCCGGGTTGTACCGATACAAGTGCCAGTACCCGCAGTCAACGGCACGTTTCATTTCTTCCTGAGCCCGTCCCATACCGCAGCTGAGACCATGGTTGATACACGGCGAGTAGGCGATAATAATAGACGGTCCGTCATAGGCTTCCGCTTCTTTAATAGCCTTCATTAATTGATTGGAATCGGCCCCTAAAGCAACCTGTGCAATATAAATGTGGCCGTATGTCATGAGAAGTCGTCCCAGGTCCTTCTTATTCGAACGACGGCCGGCTGAAGCGAATTGAGCTACAGCACCTACCGGCGTAGCCTTGGAGGACTGTCCACCCGTGTTGGAGTATACTTCCGTGTCGACGAGCATAATGTTGACATTGTAGTTCATGGACAGGACGTGATCAAGACCGCCGTACCCGATGTCATAAGCCCAACCGTCACCGCCGTACATCCAGATGGTTTTCTTAACAATGTGTTCTTTATGAGCCAACAGATACGTCCGCAATTCAGCAGCACGACCGTTCACTTGAGCCTTAGCCAAGGCTGCAATATAGGCCTTACTCGTTGCTTCCGTCACTTCGCCTTCATTACTGCACCCGAAGGATTCAAGCCACTTATTGGCTGCATCGCGAAGCTCACCGTCTACTAAAGTAACGAGTTCTTCCGTTTTGAGGCGAATATCGTCACGTTGTTGTTCCATAGATAAGGACATACCGAGAGCAAATTCGGCATTGTCTTCAAATACGGAGTTGGACCACGCCGGGCCGAAGCCGTCTTTATTTACCGTATAGGATAAGCTGGGCATTGCCGAGCCCCAGGCCTGAGTACATCCGGTTGCATTGGCAACCAACATACGCTGTCCGAAAAGCTGTGTTAATACTTTCATATAAGCCGTTTCGGCACAACCTGCACAAGCGCCGGAGAATTCAAGTAAGGGTTGGTTGAACTGACTGCCCTTAACGGTGTATTTATCCAGGCCCGTTTCCTTTTGAGTAAGGCTTACGGCATATTCCCAGTTTTCATGTTCTTTAACCTGTGTATCTAAAGGTTCCATGACCAGAGCCTTTTCCTTAGCCGGGCATACATTGACACAGGTATAGCAGCTGTAGCAGTCAAGGGGAGATACTTGAATACGGAAACCGTATTTATCCATATCTTTGCCTACGGCCTTTTTGGTTACAAAACCTTCGGGAGCCTTCGCCTGCTCTTCTTCAGATGCCAGGAAGGGACGAATAGCCGCATGGGGGCAAACAAAGGAGCAACGATTACATTGAATACAATTGTCGGCAATCCAACGAGGCACAACAGACGCAATACCGCGTTTTTCGTACTGAGTAGAACCCATAGGATAAGATCCGTCGGCATAAGGAACGAATTCGCTGACGGGAATATCATCACCCTTTTGCAAGTTCGACGGTTCAACAATCTTTTTAATGAATTCCGGAAGATTTCTCGTATCTTCCTGCGGTTTTTCTTCCGGCAACTCAGCCCATGCTGCCGGCACCTGTACTTCTACGACATCGCTGATACCGCGATCAACAGCCGCCTGATTCATGGCAACTACCTTGTCGCCCTTGGCCATGTAGGTTTTTTGAATAGCTTTTTTCATGTATTCTACAGCATCTTCAATAGGCAGTATATTGGCCAGTTTAAAGAAAGCTGCTTGCAATACCGTGTTGGTACGATTCGTTCCCAAACCGAGTTCACCGGCAATCTTAGCGGCATCTATGATATAGAAGCGGAGCTTCTTACGAGCGATATCCCGCTTAACCTTTGCGGAGAGATGTGTTTCCAATTCTTCTTGTGACCAGCCGCAGTTCAAGAGGAATACACCGCAGTCTTTGACTTCGCCGACAATGTCGTAAGTACTCATGTAAACGGGTTTATGGCAAGCCAGGAAATCAGCCGATTTGATGTAATAAGTCGAACGAATGGGGTTCTTCCCGAAGCGCAAGTGAGACTTCGTAACGCCGCCCGATTTCTTCGTATCATATTCAAAATAAGCCTGTACGAACATGTCCGTATTATCACCGATAATTTTTACGGAGTTCTTATTAGCCCCTACCGTTCCGTCGGAACCGAAACCCCAGAACTTGCAGTTAACGATACCGTCATGATCGACAGCTAAAGGTACGTCGGGAATGGAAAGGTTCGTTACGTCATCGTTTATACCGACTGTAAAGTGAACTTTCGGCTTTGCCGCTTCCATGTTACAGAATACGGCATGGATGGATGCGGGAGATACGTCTTTCGAAGAAAGACCATACCGACAGGCAAAAATTTCAGGTGACAAGTCCGTATGACGAATAGCTGCGCACACATCTTCATACAAGGGTTCGCCTAAGGCACCCGGTTCCTTCGTACGGTCCAATACAGTAATGCGTTTAACTGTCTTCGGCAAGGCCTGTGTAAAGTGCGGTAAGGAGAAGGGACGGTATAAATGAACCTGAATATAACCGGTCTTCTTGCCTTGTTTATTCAATGTATCTACCGTTTCCTGAACAGCACCCGTAACGGAACCCATGCCGATTAAGATATCTTCGGCATCTTCTGCACCGTAGTAGTTAAAGAGTTTATAGTTGCGACCTGTGAGCGTATTGATTTGTTGCATGTATTCATCTACGATCTGAGGCAAACGGTCGTACCAGATATTGCTGGCTTCCTTAGATTGGAAGTACATGTCCGGATTCGTTACGGTACTGCGCATAACCGGATGTTCCGGATTCAGTCCTTTATGTTTAAATTCATACAAAGCGTCTTCATCAATGAGTTTTTTCAGCTCTTCTTCAGGCACCGTATGAATCTTCTGGATTTCGTGAGACGTACGGAACCCGTCAAAGAAATGCATGAACGGTACATGCCCTTTGATGGTCGACAAATGAGCTACTGCCGCTAAGTCGGCACATTCCTGTACACCGGCACTGCAAAGCATAGCAAAGCCCGTATTACGACAGCCCATAACGTCTGAATGGTCGCCGAATATGGACATGGTGTGTGTACCTACCGTACGTGCCGCAATGTGAAGTACTACCGGCTTTAACTGACCGGACAAACGATGTAATACGGGAATCATGAGCATCAAGCCTTGTGACGCCGTAAAGGTGGAACAGAGACTGCCTGCTTCGGAGGCACCGTGAACAGCCCCGATAGCTCCGGCTTCAGACTGCATTTCAACCAGCTTAACAGGTTGTCCGAAAAGATTTTTCCGCCCGTGTGCCGACCAAGCATCGACATGTTCAGCCATGGGCGATGACGGCGTAATAGGATAAATCGTAGCCACTTCCGTAAATGCATAAGCTACGTCTGCTGCCGCTTGGTTACCGTCCATAGTTTTTGTAATCAGTTTTACCATGAAATTCACTCCTTATCGCAGTTTAGTATAACGTTTAACTATATGTTTATTATATATATACTTATCTATGCGTGTCAAGAATAATTATATTGCCGTTTTAGCATTATAAATTAAATAGCTATGGTGTGCTTGCATTAGAGTTGTTTTTTCTCAAAAAAAAGAGTCTTGCCCCAAGACAAGACTCTTTTACATTTCTTATTATGTAATTATTCTACCGTGACGGATTTAGCCAGGTTTCTCGGCTTATCTACATCGGCACCGCGAGTAATAGCGGCATAATAAGCCAAAAGCTGCAAAGGAATAACAGCCAATATGGGCGTCAAAAGTTCATCCGTTTCGGGAACCTTAATGACATGATCCGCATACTTTTCAAGTTCCGTATCATTTTCCGTAGCGATCCCGATAACGACGGCATCACGAGCTTTTACTTCTTTAATATTACTGAGAGTTTTTTCATACACATGCTTCTGCGTTGCCAAGGCAATGACAGGCACTCCTTCTACAATAAGTGCCAGTGTGCCGTGCTTTAATTCACCGGCGGCATAGGCTTCCGCATGGATGTAAGAAATTTCTTTAAGCTTCAACGAGCCTTCCATCGCCACATTATAGTCCAAAGAACGGCCGATAAAGAAGGCGTCCTCATTGAACCCGTATTGACGAGCAAAGGTTTTAACAGGCTCTACATCTTCAAAGGTGCGTCCCACATTATCGGGCAATTTACGCAGGGCCTCAATTAATTCGCTCACCCGTTCATGCGACTGAGTCCCCTTAATTTCCGCCATGTACAGAGCTAACATGAAGAAGGCCACCAACTGAGTAGTATACGCTTTGGTCGAGGCTACTGCGATTTCCGGTCCGGCCCAGGTGTAAATGACCTGATCGGCCTCACGGGCAATGGATGAACCCACTACGTTCGTAATAGCCAAGGTCTTGGCACCGAGTCGTTTCGATTCTTTCAAGGCCGCCAAGGTATCGCTCGTTTCCCCGGACTGACTGACGACGATGACCAAAGTCTTGTCGTCAATAATCGGCTCTTTATAACGGAATTCGGAAGCTACATCGATTTCCACAGACAGTCGGACAAGTTTTTCAATGTAGGACTTGCCTACCAAACCCGCATGATAAGCCGTACCGCAGGCAACAATGGCGATTTTTTTAATGGAATCAAGGAAATCTTTATCCCACTTCAATTCGTCAAAGACGACAGATTTTCCATCTTTTGAAATACGTTGAGACATGGTATCGCGAATAGCCTTGGGCTGTTCGTGAATTTCCTTCAACATGAAATGTTCGTAGCCGCCCTTTTCAGCTGCTTCGGCATTCCAGTTGACTTCAAAAATCTTCTTATCAATCCGTTCGCCTGCCAAATTCATGACTTCTACATTATCGGCACGAACGACAGCCATTTCACCGTCATTCAAAATATAGGTCTTTCTCGTCTTGTTAATAATGGCCGGAATGTCGGAGGCAATAAAGTTTTCCCCCTGCCCAAGACCGATAACCAAAGGGTTATCCTTCTTAGCGCAAATCAGACAATCAGGATGAGCCTTGGACAAAAACACGAGGGAGTACGATCCTTCGACCGTATTCAGCACCGTACGAACAGCGGCAACGAAATCACCGTCATATACGTCTGCTAAAAGATGTGCTACCACTTCCGTATCTGTTTCCGACTTGAATTCATGCCCTTTTTTCAAAAGAGCCTCTTTCAAGGGCAGATAATTTTCAATAATCCCGTTGTGAACAATAGCAAATTGCCCCTTCCCATCTGTATGAGGATGGGCATTATTATCTGCCGGACGACCGTGTGTCGCCCAACGCGTATGGCCGATACCGATATGACCTTGGGGAATATGACCGGCAATCTTTTCTTCTAAAGCTGCCAGCCGACCTACGCATTTTTCTACGACAAGCTTTGTACCGTCAAAGGTAGCGATTCCTGACGAATCGTACCCTCTATACTCCAACTTGGATAAGCCGTCCAATAAAAAGGGAGCTGCCTGCTCCTTACCTACATAACCTACTATACCGCACATATAGTCAGAACCTCCTTGCAATTACGCGTGCAGTTCTGTCGATAGCCTTATATACCGCTTTGTCCCCGTCGTCACCGTCGGGTTTTAACGACCTTTATCGACCGGCTGAGCCGAGAGGCATCCGCTGAATGCTCGACAACCTCTTCCTCGTCCTCTCCGTTATGAGAGCCAGCGCTAAGAATATATCTTTTTCGTAAATATCGACAGACAATGCAACTGCCAGAAATAAAATAAAACAGCAAGGCACAATACCCCACCATTTCACTTATCATAATAGATTGCCGACCGTTAGTCAAGGCGGTTATCGAATTTACTGATAAGGGCTTTCAAAAGAAAAAATCTGCACGAAATACTCCGTGCAGATTTTTCTTTATTCGTCAATTAGAATTCAGTCTTCCACAAGCCGTGAAGGTTGCAGTATTCATAAACCGTGCCTGATGCGGCATCACAGATGTCGGCAACCGGTTTATCACCGGGTTTCAAGTATTTAAATACAAGACGACCTTCAGATTCAAGAGCAATCCATTCAATATGATGTTCTTCCAACATGGGATGTTCTACAGAACCGATCTGAACATGAACCTTACCGTTTTCTCTCGTTACTACCGGAACATGTTTTTCTTGAGCTGCATCAGTCGTGTTGGCTACAAGCTCTTTCAAACCCGGACAGACTTCTCCTTGCAAAGCTACTACAATAGCCTTAGTTTCTTCGTTACGATAAAACTTAATCATGTAAATCCCCTCCTGCATATAATCAATAATTATTATTTGTTATGTCTTTATTATACCTTTTTTCTCCCTTTTTTCAAGGGGCATTCTAAAAAATTTCCTTCTGATTAAGGATGAATTCGTTTAAAGAAGGTAAATCTTCCTTGCACCCCTACTTCTTTCCATTCTCGCGGCAGCTCCCCGGACTTTACGGCATCACCAGTCTTATCAGATATAATCAGTATATCTCTATCATCGGGAAGGTCTTCACCAGCGCAAAAAGGCATGACCTTCGTATCATTCCAGGTCATGCCTTGAGGCCGTTTTGCTTCTATATCATTCTTCATTTCCAAACGCTCTACCTTATATCCCGAGTAATAGGCGACAGACGCGGGGTATCTTAGAACGTACAAAAAGAGCAGCGTATTTTCCGTAACTAATGATTGCCAAAAGACCTGGTCTTCCGACGAATCACGATGCATCATAGGCGCAATATAGGTAAATAAGGTCGTCATTAGGACTAGGGATGTAAAAACGACCGTATTTCGCACGATTCTTTTCCCTCTTCGCCTTATAAGGTGCCAAGAGAAGAACAGACGGCATGAGCATGGGAAATGTATAGGTCGGATACTTAGATGCCATGACTTGATAGAAAACAAAAACGACTACCAGCTATATCCATAAAAAGCACTTTCTGATGACCGTGTAAAAGAAGCTTAAACGAAATATAAATAAATTCTAAACTTTCCCGTTATCTTAGAATTATTCACGAATACCGTAAGCCGTGTTTTCCAATATCATTGTCGACACGAGAGCTCCGATACCGCCGGGAACGGGCGTATAGGCAGCAGCCTTAGCCGCCGCTTCCGTACAAATATCGCCGACAGTCTTGCCGTCTACACGGTTAATTCCTACGTCGATGAGAACGGCTCCGTCTTTAACCATATCGGCACTGACAAAACCGGCCTTGCCTATGGCGGCAACGAGTATGTCCGCCTGCCGTGTAATCCCGGAAAGGTCTATCGTCTTACTGTGGCAAACCGTAACGGTTGCATTTTTTTGAAGAAATAAATGAATAAGGGGCTTACCTACTACATCGCTGCGTCCTACAATGACAACGTGCTTACCTTGAACGGGAATATCGTAATCGACCAGCATTGTCACGACAGCCTGAGCCGTGCAGGGAGCAAAGGAAGGTTCGCCTGCAAAGAGGCGGCCCTTACTGACCGTTGCCTGCCCGTCTACATCCTTACAAGGTGACAAGGAATTGATGATTTCGGCCGGATTATAAGCCTCGGGCAAAGGCAGGAGGGGTAAGATTCCGGTTATATCGACTCTTCTGTTCAAGTCACCTACAGCCGCCACTATTTCAGCCTGAGGCGTACCGTCGGAAAAGCGACACAGTAGCGCTTCCATACCGATTGATGCGGCCACTCTCTGTACCGACTGTGCATATAACTCGGAAGGGGCGGAGTCACCTACAAGAAGAATGGCCAGTTTCTTCTCTCGCCCCGCTTCTTTTTCCGATTGTATATATGCCGTTAATCGTGCTTTCCTCAGGGTTGCCATCTGTTTTCCGTCTAAAATCATGTTCATTTGTTCCTCTTTCTTCCTATCATCGTGAGAATGAAACAGTTACATTACTGCCTGCATCCACATACGTACCTGCTGCGGGAACCTGGTATGTAGCAAGCCCCGTCCCGTTGGGAATAAAACCCAATCCGGCAGCATTAAGCCATTCATTTACTTCTCTCGAGTCATAGCCGATAAACGACGGTAATAACACGGTATCTCCTGTCACATCAACAGGTGGCAAAGGGGCTCTCGACGCCGCTGCGGGAAGACTTTTCAAAACTGTCGCATTGGCAGCTGCTGCCGATGCGGGACGAATGCCCTTAATGCGAACGATATCGGTCATCATCATCTTAAATATAGGCGCCGCTACTTGGGCCCCGTAATATACACCCGACGGGTTATCGACAACAATGAGGACGACATATTCCGGATCTTCCAAAGGTCCGAAGCCTACGAAAGAACCGATGTATTGACCTTCGGCATAGCCCGTTCCTTCCGAGTTCAGCCGTTGGGCCGTACCTGTCTTACCACAAAAATTATAGCCGTCAATCTTAGCATTTAAGCCGCCGCCGGAGTTTATTTCATCAGCCATAATAGTGCTGATAATCCTGCTTACTTCCGCACTGATGGGCTGCCCCACTTCTTGAGGTTCCGTCTTTTTAAAAACAGAACCGTCGGGATTATCTATTTCCTTAATAACAAAAGGTTTCATCATCGTTCCGTGATTGGCAACGGCACCGAAGGCCTGTACCATTTGTAGCGGTGTCACGGCTATACCCTGGCCGATAGCCATAGTCGCCGTGTTGATATTCGACATCTCATCAGGATTAAAGAGGATCCCTTCTCCTTCTCCGGGTAGTTCAATACCCGTCTGCTTACCGAATCCGTATTTTTCGGCATAAGAGGTCAGAATTTTCCCGCCCGTATTCAATCCGATGGCTACCATACCCGTGTTAATGGAAAATTTCAGAATCTCTTTCAGCGTAACGGTCCCCATACCGCTGTCATCCCAGTTGGAAATCACACGATCATCAACTTGGACATAACCAACGTCCTTATAAGTCTTACTTTCCGTCCAGGTCCCCGCATCAAGAGCAGCCGAAGCCATTAAGGGCTTAAAGGTAGACCCCGGCTCATATAAGTTGACAACAGCTCGATTCTTATAGGCTTCTTTATTAGCCTTTCCGTAATCGTTAGGGTCAAAATTCGGCCGACTCGCCATGGCCAGGATTTCTCCCGTCTTGGGATTCATAATGATAATAGCGGCCCCTTCGGGCTTGTTGTTTTTCATTATGTCATCCAAGCCTTTTTCGGCTATATACTGAATAGTACTGTCAATGGTAAGACGAACGGATTTTTCCTTATCAGGCAATACCTTTTCCAAGGCCGAGTCAAAAATAGGCACGTTGTTACTGTCCGTCGTAAGACGCAACTTTTGCGTGTCACCGCGAATATCGTCATCCAAAACCATTTCGATTCCGTCCAGGCCGTGATCGTTGCGGCCGACAAAGCCGATAAGTTGTGCCGCTAAGGTACCGTTAGGATAATAACGACGATTTTCATCAACAAATCGTAGGCCTTTAATATGTTTATCCGCAATAACAGTCTTCACAGCTTGATATTTATCGTCATCCATAGTGCGATCCAGCCATACAAAGGACGTATCCCGACTGAGCCGCCCTTCTATCTCATCTTGTTTAATACGCAAATAAGGGGCCAAGAGTTCGGCCGCTTCAGCCGGCGTTTTACCCTTTCCGTCCGTATCGGACTGCATCATCGTCGGGTCGGCATATAAGGACTTGGCCACTTCACTGATAGCCAATACCTTTCCGTCTCTGTCAAGGATCATGCCGCGCGGCGATTGAATCTTCCGATCCGCTTCACTTTGTGCATCGGCCCGTTCCGTCAAGTCTGCGCTTTGTACGGTTTGCAAACACACAAGCCTAACCGTAAGAACCAGACCGAAAATAAGAAGCCCTGTAAAACACTTCAAAATGCGTTTGCGCATTTTCATGTCTTTTTTTTGTTCCTTCTTTTGTTGTAACTGTTCCTTATCCATGCTCTTCTTCCCTTATTTGCAATTGCCGCTTTAACCATCGTCGTGACGCCTCATAGAGTACGGCTGAATCGTTTTCCAAAGCACCGTCCTGAACCCGTTTGAGCAAAACTCGAAGACAGTCTCCTGTATAAGATCCGCACAGTTTCGGCAATTCAGGCGGATAGTTCAGATCTTTCGTTGTAATAGGCAAGGTTTGTACTAATAGCTGTACATACTCTCCGAATGATTCTATTCCTGTCGTATCGCTGTCGGGACGACACCCCTTTGCGTCGGCGACCGACAAGACAGTGGCTTGCCGTACGGCTTCCGCCAAGTCGGTATTTCGTGAAAAATCTCCCCTCGTGCCTTCACGTCGCAACCAACGGCGAACATTGGCCTCAGGAGATGCTGACAGTGCATGATATTGCATATGAGTTTTAACGAGCCACACAACTCGATTTATAAGCTTTTCATTACACTGCCACCGTCGTAAAACGGCAGCTGTCATATCCGCTCCGACACGCTCATGTCCGTAATCCGTATAACGTCCGTCCTTAGTGCCTCGCACACCTTCCAAGCCCTTAGCCACATCATGAAAAAGGGCGGCATATCTCAGTGTAAGGTCCGGGGGTGTGTGAGCAATGACGGCCAAAGTATGAACCCACGCATCAAAGACATGATAGGGATAGGACTGTGGTGTGTATTGAAGATGCGTACATTCAGGCAAAATCGGCACATCCGTATACCTGCCGTTTTCTCGTCGACGGCAAGTCATATTGCCCAAACCGGAACGCACAAGAATATCCAGTCCCTTATAAGCCGCCGGCGTGACCAGAAGTCGTTCGATTTCCGCTACAACTCGTTCCGCCGACAAGCCCTTTACCCGTTCAAAAGCAGTCGGCATAGCTCTTTGCGTCTCTTTGTGGACCGTAAAATTCAATTTCCCCGCAAAGCGGCACAACCGAAAAAGACGTAGAGCGTCCTCTTGAAAACGCACACTCGCATCTCCTACAGCACGAAGTGTTTTCTTGGTTATGTCTTTAACACCGCCGACGTAGTCGTAAATACGCCCCTCTTTATCCTGTGCCAACGCATTGACCGTAAAGTCTCGACGTTTTACATCCTCTTGTAAGGTTTGTGCATACCAAATTTTCTCCGGTCGGTGACTGTCTTCACCGTACGATTCATCACGAAAAGTAGCCACTTCATATGTCTGCCCGCCTATAAGAATAAGGCTTACCCCGAAAGACCGGCCGACCGATTCGATACATTGCCAACCTTCTTTACGGGCCGTAGCAACAATCTCTTCGGGCCTTGCAGACGTCGTAATATCATAATCGTGCGGCTCCTTATGCATGAGCTTATCCCGCACGGCTCCGCCGACTATATAAGCCTCATATCCGGCACGATTTAACCCGGACAAGATAGTGTATACCGCCTCTGTCATAGGGCCTCCTCCCTGCCGTTGCAACTTTTCGATTATTATATCATCTGCATTCGAATGTGACTATTTACAAGCCTAAAAAAGAGATCCGCCAGGACCTCTTTTACAGGACGGCTACTCCGTCACTTCACCCATTTCGTGTTCGATAACGGCTGCTATATCATCAACAATGCGTTCCAATTCAACTTCATCCGGTCCTTCGGCCATGACTCGAATGAGCGGTTCCGTACCGGAAGGCCGAACCAAAATGCGTCCGTCGTCGCCTAATTCCGATTCACCTGCCGAAATGGCCGCGGCAATGAGGGTGTTTTCTTCCCACCCGGACTTGGTCTCAACACGAACATTTTTCAAAATTTGAGGATATTTCGTCATAATACCGGCTAATTCGGATAATTTTTTTCCCTGTTTCTTCATAACACGCATGAGCTGTACAGCCGTAAGCAAGCCGTCTCCCGTCGTATTGTAATCAAGAAAGATAATATGTCCCGACTGCTCTCCACCGAGAGAATATCCCTTATTACGCATGCACTCCAACACATAGCGGTCTCCTACTGCCGTAACTTCCGTCTTGCAACCCATTTCCTTCGCCGCTTTATGAAACCCTATATTACTCATAACCGTGCCGACGACAGTATCTTCTTGTAAGCGTTTTTCTTCCTTCATCTGCAAAGCACAAATGAGCATAATTCTGTCGCCGTCAAGTTCTTCGCCGTTTTCATCAATAACAAGACAGCGATCGGCATCCCCGTCGTTGGCAATGCCCAAATCCGCATGATGTGCCAACACGGCTTCTTTGATGCTTTCTAAGTGGGTGGAACCGCACTTATCATTAATATTGATTCCGTTCGGTTGGGCATGAATGGAAATCAATTCCGCACCGAGACGACGTAAGATTTCAGGACCCACCTTATAAGCCGCTCCGTTAGCCGCATCATGTACCACCTTTAACCCGCTCAAGTCAACGTCCGTACTGTTGACGATATAGTCGATATATTCTTCCTGAAGGTCCGGAAGCTCCGTAATCGTACCGATTTCCGCTCCCGTGGGGCGGCCTTCCTGTCCCGCTCTTTCATCTTTCAGCATAAATTCTTCAATCAGATCTTCCGTTTCATCGGGAAGCTTATAGCCATATTGGTCAAAGAACTTAATCCCGTTATATTCAAAAGGATTGTGAGATGCCGAAATAACGACACCGGCATCCATATGATGAAGTTTTGTTAAATATGCGATAGCCGGCGTGGGAATCACGTCCGCCATAAAGCAGTTGCCACCGGCAGAGGCAATACCCGCTGCCAGAATATCGGCCAACATGGTACCTGAAAGGCGCGTGTCGCGACCGATTAAAAAGGTCGGGTGTTCCTTATCCTTACCGAGAATGAAAGCCGCTGCCCGACCTAAATGATATGCCAATTCAGGTGTTAACGACGCATTAGCCACGCCACGTACACCGTCTGTTCCGAATAATCTAGCCATTTTTTACCTCCACGGGGTGATATTTTTTCATGAATACGATTGCCGTCTCCATTCCGTCTAAAAAGGCACTCATAATGCCGCCGGCATATCCCGCCCCTTCACCGACGGGATATAAACCTTGCGTCTGTACGGCCATACGAGTCTTTTCATTCCGACAAATACGTATGGGTGCACTGGTACGCGTTTCTACACCGGTCATAACGACGCTATTATCATCGAAGCCGCGAATCTTTCTGCCAAAATACGGCAGGGCCTCCGCCAATGTATCTGTCACAAAAGGCGGCAAAAGCTGATGTAAGTCACAGAATGTCACGCCCGGTTTATACGTATGTACCGCACTCGACACCGCTTCTTTCGTGCGACCGAGAAAATTGCCTACCGTTTGTACCGGAGCCTTATAGTTACTACCGGCCGCCAAAAAAGCAGCCATTTCGTAACGCCGTTGGAACTCCACTCCTGCCAAGGGCGAATCACCGCCCGTATCTTCAGGCATTACGTTAACAACGAGAGCACTGTTGGCCACGCCGCTGTCGCGCCGGTATTTACTCATACCGTTTGTTACGACACTCTTTTCTTCCGATGCGGCGGCAACAACCGTACCGCCGGGACACATGCAAAAGGAGTAACAGGCTCTCCCGTCCGTACCGTGATAAACCAGATTATAGTCGGCTGCATCAAGCCCCAGATCAGCGGCATCACAGCCGTACTGAGCCCGATCGATTACTTTCTGATCATGTTCAATACGCACACCGACAGCAAAGGCTTTTTTCTCAAGATAAACCTTCCTGTCATACAGCATTCTATACGTATCACGAGCGCTATGGCCGATTCCTAATATGAGCCCCTCAGTTTCAATTCTTTCATTACCGTTGACGACAACAGCCTTTAGACTTCCGTTTTCATCGGTTATCAAATCGGTCAAGCAGGATTCAAAGCGAACCTCGCCGCCCAATCGTTCAATTTCGCGACGAAGGTTTTTGACAACCGCACGCAATACGTCCGTACCGATATGCGGATTGTACGCGTAAAGAATCTCTTTCGGAGCCCCGGCCTCAACCAACTTTTGTGTAATCTGCCGCAACAAGGGATGGTTAACACGCGTCGTCAGTTTCCCGTCCGAGAAAGTACCGGCACCGCCTTCTCCGAATTGTACATTCGAACGACTGTCAAACTCGCCGTCTTCCCAAAAGCGGCGTACCGCTTCACTGCGCCGATCTACATCATATCCTCGCTCTAAGACAAGAGGGCAATAACCGTGCTCCGCCAACGTCAAGGCCGCTCCCAGTCCTGCCGGCCCGGTGCCGACTACAATCGGTCTGTGAGTCAGTCGTTCAGACCCGTAAACAATCGGATCCGCCTTCATTTCTTCTATTTTTCGAACCGATTCATCAAGTTTAAACTTCCGCAACACGGTCTTTTCATTTTTTACACTTACTTGCAGAGTAAAGACGAAAAATATACGAGGTTTGCGTCTGGCATCAACAGAGCGACGCACAACCGTTACTTCTTGTATATCCGCAGGAGAACACCGCAGTTTACGAGCTGCAATGTCCACCGGCTTTTCACGCATAGGCAGAGCCACGCGTATATTGTTCAATCGTAACAAAACTGTCTCTCCTTTATTCGGCCTCTTCCGTTTCCACCTTAACCGTTACAACGTCAGGTTCAATCGTACCGTCACCGATAGACCAGGGAATACCGACTCGGAAATCTTTATCTGAACCCAGTCCGTTTAAATTAATCGGTTCGAGGGTTATCGAGCCGATGGAGGCTAACTTATCCTTATCGCCGTGAATCTCTACCATATCGGGAACTACGCTGATTTTCTTCACCTTCACAGACGAATCCGCACTTCCGTACGTCGGCACAATAACAGGGACCTTCTTGGACGCAGCATTTTGAATAAGTGTCAAGGCTACGCTGCTCTGATGAGGTGTCAAATCAAGACCTTCAACAGGAGTGCCGTCAGCGCGAACAAGATGAATAGGAGACATTGTCGTAAAGTCTGAAGACTTTCCGGCTATGGGGATTTCGACAATAGCCCGATCCACTTCCTGAATAAGTCGTTTTGCCCCCGACACGACTACACGCTCAGGCAGAAGTTTGATACCCGTAACGGCAATACCGTCGGCAAGTTTCCCCATTAAATGCGGTACAAGAGGAAATTCCTGAACGGCATACACATCGACCAGCACATTAGCTTCCATGATGCTTTGCGTCTTCAATTCCGTACCGCTCGGAATCTTAACATGAACGGGTACGTTCATCGTCCCTTCCTGAGCCTCACTCATGTCTATATATGCCTTAATATCGGCAGGGTTAACATTAATAATTGTGTTGCGCGGTCCCGATAAGTGGACGTATACACTTTTAGGCACCTGTGATACGACGTATTGCGAATCCAGATTTTCCACTACAACGGGTACCGTATAAGTACCTTCACTGATTGGATTTTGTTCACTGATAATGGCAAACCAAAGTCCGATGGCCACGATAATACAAATAATTTGAATTTTCCATTTTTCCTGCGGTGCCTTTATCATTTATCGGATCTCCTCTTCAAAAAGTTCACCCAGCCTTGAGGCCGTTTGGAGAAAAATCCTTCCAAAGTCTTACGTAGGCCTTCGTCTGTCAAATGTCGGTAAATATGACCGCCGTATGTGTAAGAAACGGCACCCGTTTCTTCGCTGACTACGACGACAACGGCATCCGATTTTTCACTGATACCGATGGCCGCTCTGTGTCTTGTTCCCAATTCCGTAGACAAAGAGCGATCCGTCGTCAAGGGTAATAGACAACCGGCCGCCATAATACGGCCTTCACGGATTACTACGGCTCCATCGTGTAAGGGTGTATTGGGAATGAAGATATTGCCCAAAAGCTCCTTTGATACGAGGCCGTCTATCTGTATGCCCGTATCGATAATTTCATTAAGCCCTACCTCTCTTTCAAAGACCAACAGAGCTCCCGTTTTCGTCTTTGAAAGGCCGGCCGTAAGAGGAATGATTTCATCCAACATATGTGCCAGCTCTTCTTCGCTGATCATACGATTGGAGTGGAAGAGTCGGCCTCGACCTATATGTTCCAAAGCTCGACGTAACTCCGGCTGGAAAACGACAGGTAAGGCAACTAAAATAACCGTCATGCCCTGCTGCAAAATCCAGTTCACAACATGCAAATTCAAGGCACGGCTGATAACCGTAATAATTCCCAGGAAAACAAGTCCTTTTATAAGGGATACGGCCCGCGTATTACGCAAAAGCAAAAATAATTTATACAAGAAAAAAGCAACTAAGGCAATGTCGAGAATATCTAAAAGCCTAAAGCTGCTGATAAATCCTTGAATCGGTATATAAGACATAGCCGTTCTCCCGTCTGCAAATAAGTAACAATAGTTAGAAATATTTTACAATATTTTCGACCTAATTTCCAGATAAACCGGCATTCCTACATGCAAAAAGGACAACCTTTGTAAAAGAAAGGTTGTCCTCAGAATTATGAATTTCCGTGTTTTCTGCGCCACCACAAAATACCGTAGACAAGGGCTACAATAGCTGATACTGCCAAGAGCCGCTGCCAATGGTCGCGTATTAACAACAAGTCATGTCCCAACCACACTTCTACAGCTACGGCCGGAAACTTGCCGATTACGTTGGCAATAAAATGATCGCGATAGCTGATATGACTGAGGGCTCCCAAAGCCGTTACAACTACATTAGGTGCATACGGAATGGCCCGTCCGGCCATAATCGTTCGAATACAGCTGTATGAATCCAATTTGCCGAACATGTCACTTCTACCGATAAATCGCTGTGCCTGACCGCGAAACAAGGTTCGCGTAAGATGAAAGCTGATTTCTATACCGATAACTTCACCGGCCCAGGAAATAAGAATGCCCGGAATCAGTCCGAATATGACACCGTTAACCGTCAAAAACAAAACCGACGGTATCCCGATAGCGTTGACAAAAGCCACCATAATAACACTGATAAATATAGCCTTATACCCGAAGGAGGCCATATACGCCGTCATCCCGTTTATATCGCCTTCTACGGTAAGCGACAACATAGTCGTATAGAAATCGGGGCGTACTACTTGTATGGCCCAAAGAACGACAAGAACGACAAGTACACCCGCACCTCTCGTAAGTCGTCGAAGAGTTTTATCATTCATAAATTGCCCGCCTCTTACCGTTTTCACATAAACATACTGTCTTTAAAAACCGTCCGAGTCGTACCATGAAAATATACATAGTAAACCGAATATGTATATTATATCACAGGCATGCAAGGCCGCAGATTCATTATACCGTATCCAATCCCGCTTCCAAGGCAACCAAGGCCTGATTCAAGCGCTCGGAACTGTAATAAACTTCTTCCAAACACAGCCCTTGAGCCGGAGCCGTAGCTCCCAACTTACGCCTGTCCCCGCCTTTAAGGATTTCTTCAATGCGTTGCGAAGATTTTCGTCCCATACCGACATCGACAAGTGCTCCGGCCATATTTCTCACCATATGATATAAAAAGCCGCTCCCCACGACATCTATGATAATTCTGTTTTTCTTTGATACAACAAAAATACCGTACATGGTTTTTACGGGATTCATAGGTGTCGTATTGGCTCCTTCAAAAGCCGAAAAATCGTGTGTTCCCTTTAAGTATGAAGCCGCCTCTTTCATGCTTTCACAATTTAAGGGCTTACGAATATACCAGGCATAACGCAACATAAACGGATCGGGTACACCGTCATTTACCAAAGTGTAGCGATAATGTTTTCCCTTATTATCATGACGTACACTGAAATCGTCCCTTTCCGAAGTTGCCGAAAGTACAACAATAGCCGGCGGCAAGCTCCCCTTTAAGGCATAAGGAAGTCTTTCTACGGGAATCGTATCATCGCCGTAAAAATTGACTACCTGACCGCGGGCATGAACACCCGAATCGGTGCGAGCCGCTCCGTATATACGGATATTTCTACCGTAGATACCCGATAAGGCCTCTTCTACATGTTGCTGTACCGACGGCAGAGACGACTGTCGTTGAAAGCCGTAAAACTCCGTGCCGTCGTAAGCCAGTCTCAGAGATATATTCTTTATTACACCCATCTGAGCACCGCCAGTATAAGAGTCAAAACGACAATTCCGAAAAAGGCTACGCCGTCTCGACGGCTATATGCCAACTCATGTAACCGGGTACGACCTTCTCCGCCACGGTAACAACGTGCTTCCATGGCTGTCGCCAAGTCATCGGCACGACGAAAGGCACTGATAAACAAGGGCACTAGCAGAGGAACCATATTCTTTCCTCTCTGCCAAAGGTTACCGCTTGTAAAGTTGGCGCCTCGTGCCGTTTGCGCCTTCATAATTCGACCGGTTTCTTCCAACAAGGTAGGAATAAACCGCATAGCAATTGTCATCATCATGGCCAGTTCATGTGCCGGCACTCCGAAACGTTTAAACGGAGACAAAAGATGCTCAATTCCGTCAGTCAGAACAATGGGAGAGGTTGTATAGGTCAGAAGCGATGAAAAGACAATTAAATACACAAGTCTTAAGGTCATGAAAAAGCCCCTATAAATACCGTCTTCCGTAATATGAATCCAACCGTAAGTCCACAACTCTTTTCCCGGAGTCGTAAAAACATGAACGGCAAAGGTGAAAATAATAATTCCCCAAAGGGGCTTCAGCGACTTCACCATAGTCTGCACGGACAACCGGGATAAAGCATACGTAAAAGCGATAAAAGCTGCCAGAACAGCATATGAGAAAGGTTCATTTGCTAAAAAGACGGAAAAAATAAAAATCATGGTCCCCATGATTTTCATACGCGGATCCAAGCGATGGAGATAGGAGTTTCCGGGAAAGTATTGCCCTAATGTAATATCAGTCAGCATGACCGTTCCTCCTCAACGCTCGATAAATGGTATCCGTACCGTCCGACACGGTCTTGACTCTCGTCTCCACATCAAGTCCCCGCCCTTTCAAATACTGCAATACATGCGTAACAGGAGGTACATCAACCCCGGCCGCCCGTAAAACATCCCGCTCCGTTGCAAAAATGTCCGTCGGTACACCGTCAGCCGCAATTTCACCGTGATTAAGTATAATCAGGCGATTGGCCAGAGCCGCAACATCCTCCATATTATGAGACACTAAGACTACCGTAATCCCCGTTTCTTTATAACGTCGTTCAATCTGTCCGAAAATCTCCCGTCGTCCTACCGGGTCCAACCCTGCTGAAGGTTCATCAAGAATCAGGTAGCGAGGACGCATGGCAATAATTCCCGCAATGGCCACTCGTCTCATCTGCCCGCCGCTCAAGCGAAAAGGAGAGCGTTTTCCGTACGTTTCATAATCCAAACCGACAAAATCCATAGCCTCTTTTACGCGCTCTGTAACTTCCGCTTCCGAAAGACCGTAGTTTTTTGGTCCGAAAGCGATGTCGTCAGCTACCGTTTCTTCAAATAATTGATATTCCGGATACTGAAAAACCATACCTACACGTCGGCGAGCCGCAACGGCTTCCTTAGACTTACAGGACAAATCCGTGCCGTCTACATAAACTGTTCCGTCCGTAGGCTGCAATAACCCGTTTAAAAGTTGTACGAGAGTCGATTTTCCCGAACCGGTATGCCCGATAATACCGACGAACTCGCCTTCTTTTATTTCCAAGTTAATATTTTTTAATGCAAGATGCTCATTCGGCGTTTTGCGACCGTATACATGAGACACGTTTTCCAGTCTTATAGACATAAAGCATCTCCCAATTCTTTCTCCGTAATGATTTGCTGCGGCAAGTCCAGGCCTTTTTTGCGTAAGCCTGCGGCTATTTCCGCGGCAACGGGTACATCCAAACCGGCATTCAACAGTTCGGGAACATGCGAGAATATTTCATGCGGTTCGCCCTGGCATTCAATAACTCCGTCATGCATGACAACAACCCGATCGGCCTGAATGGCTTCTTCCATAAAATGAGTAATCAGAACAATCGTAATACCCTGTTTATGTAACTTTAACAACGTTTCCATGACTTCCGCCCGTCCCGTAGGATCCAGCATGGCCGTCGGTTCGTCCAAGATAATACACGTCGAGTGCATGGCCAAAATACCGGCAATGGCAATTCGTTGTTTTTGTCCGCCCGACAAGAGATGAGGGGCATGCTTGACAAAGGCCGTCATGCCGACGGCCGCCAATGCTTTATCAACACGTTCTCGAATCTCCGCTGACGGCACACCCAGGTTTTCCGGACCGAAGGCCGCATCTTCTTCTACCACAGCCGCTACGATTTGATTATCGGGGTTTTGAAAAACCATGCCGACACGACGCCGAATATCCCAAATTAAATCGGCATTATCCGTACGCATCCCGTCAATTTCACAGACACCGCTTGTAGGCAACAATAACGCATTGAAATGTTTTGCCAACGTCGATTTCCCCGATCCGTTTGTACCGATAACAGCTACAAATTCCCCTTCTTCTACTGTCAGAGATACATCTTTAACAGCGTAAACAAGGTCTCCGTTTTCATCTTCGTACGTATGACTTAATTTTTCGGTTTTTATCATAGGAATGGACATATTTCCAGCCTCACTTGTGTATAGCTATACTCCCCATGGAGTCGCTACCGTATTATCGTCCGTCCGGTGCACTCTTCATAAGTGCCAGAACGACATATAAGATGAATGCCGTAACCCATGCCATGGTAGTCGCTCCGTGAAAACCCAAAATAGGGAACACAAAACCGCCGCAATAACAAATATACGGAAAGATAAAACAGGCACCGCTTCGCCCCGTATCATGACACCGTCTGATACCGAGAGATATTTGCGACATGACTGTAGGCACAGTAAAAAGGATCAATAAAATACCGAAGAGTGCACAAATCCATAGCTGACCCAAAATAATTCCTTCTACAATACGATTGTACAAAATAAAAGTAAACATAAATTGGGCTACAAAAAGAACGAACATACGCAAAGCAAAAGGCATTCTGCCCAAACGTCCGGTACGCACAAAATATTTTTCTTTCAAGTCCTGTGCGTTTTGAAAACCTATATACCCGCTGTTCCCCGCTCCTTCAGGTAAGGACAGTCCTTCTCTTGTACGTGTAAGCGGTGTTGAACGTTTTTGTAATTTTATTTTTTTCCCCTTAGCCATACTCTCCTCCGTATAGGACCCTACAACATGCATTTCCTTTCAATGGTATCATATTATAGAACGGTACTCAAATTTTTGTTTTATGTGATACACTAGAGAAAAACATTGTAGGAGGTTATATTATGTCAGAATCATACATATACGAAAATCCGACAGGTTCGGAAGGCCTGTTTACTTTTAACTTCTTTTGTGAATCCGTCACGGGAGCTTTGCACACACTCATTCATGTTATGGAAGACCATGAATTAGAGGCTCCGGACAGTTTGAGCGAAATCCCCGAACGTCTGGCTCAAATAGGCATCGCCTTTTCCGAAGATTATGCTTCTCACAAATTGGACTTAGGACGGTTCAAAGAAGATATCCTCTCTTTTTACGACCTTGCCTTTACCAGTAACGACCAACTGGCACCGCTTATTATCGGGGCTCCTGAAGAGGTCACGTATTATTATCTGGTCTATTCTCAAGGTATTAACTTGATGTTTACCAACTTACTGCAAAGTATCGTTCGCGACTTGCCCGACTCGGCCAATCCCCAGTCATTTATACAAAATATTATGCATGATTTCTATTCCCTCTCAGGCGGTCATGCTTAAGCAACACAAAAGCGGTTACATGTTAAACATGTAACCGCTTCTTTTATATTTACAAAATAAAATGGATAAAAGCAACGACTGCTACTACAAAACGATAATATGCAAAGGAAGCCAAAGTGGATTTATTGAGAAATCTCAAGAACCAAAGGACGGAAATATAAGCGACGACGAAGGCCGTTACAAAACCGATGGCAATCATGACCAGATCACTACCGCCTAAATAAGACAGACTTTTCAATAAGTCATAAAAACAAGCGACGATCATAACGGGAACGGCAATAATAAAGGAATAATCGGCCGCCGCTTTCCGGCTGATACCCAATAGAAGGCCGCCCCCCAACGTCGATCCGGAACGCGAAAATCCCGGCCAGAGAGCCAACATTTGAAAAGCACCTACCAAAAAAGCCTGTACAATGGTCAGTTTTTCCACATCATCACAAACTACGGGTATCCGGGCCCGTTCAGCTGCCAGCATAAAGAGGCCGCCGACAATAAGACCTATAATAACCGTAAAAGGAGAAAAGAGGTAGGTCTTGATAGCATGGTGTGCAAAAAATCCGACAAGCATGACCGGTACAATGCCGACGGCAACATGTGCCAACGTCAATCCCGTATCACGTCGAAACCAATTTTCTCTCTTCAAAAGATGCACGCATTTATACTGCTGCAACATGTAAATGAACTTTTCTTTATAAATGAAAAGAACCGATAAAATCGCACCTAATTGGATAAAAACTTCAAAAACGCTCGCTCTGGGACCGTCAAAACCAAGCCAATCACCGACGAGTATCATGTGCCCCGTAGAAGAAACGGGCAGGAATTCCGTAAACCCTTCGACAATGCCGAGTATGACGGCTATCATATAATCGCTCATAATCTACTCCTTACTGTCTGACATAATTAACACGTCGCTCATTATATCACAGGGGCGGATAAAAAAAAAGCAATGCCCAAGGGCATTGCTTTTATATGTCAGTCAAGTGAAATAACATGATTAGGATTTTCTACAATAAATTTTGCATACTTAGGATCGCCGTTGTGTTCAAAGTAGAGTGTATTACCTTCGAGCTTACCTCTCCAACTTACAATAATCGGGCATTCGCGGCTCAGTTCTTTGAGCATTGCAACGGGATTTAAGTTCAGAATAGGTGCAAAGAGGAAGCCGACATTATCAATCATGACAACGCGAGCATTTAACCGCCTGATAGCGTTGGCAATAAGGTCAATGGCCTTTTCCGGACGATCGGCACGGGGAATTTCCAAGAATTCGTCATCAAACAACTCTCGGGCTTCGCAGACCTTCCATCCTTCCTGATAAGTTAAATCTCGAATAATCCGGCTTTTACCGGAACCGGGGCCGCCGATGAGAATCAGCAACTTTTCATCTTCCTGTGCAATGTACTTCCACCGCTTTAAGACTTCTGCATCTGTAACCATGAAAATCACCTTCGTTTGCTAGTATTTGATTGGTTTCATTATACTTGATTGTATCTCTTCAAGTAAAGACCTTAGGTATATTCTTTTGCGATAGCCTTTCTTTCTTTCAATCCGTATCTTCCCAGCGAATCCTGAATGTCTTTAATAGGCTTATTCGTAAGAATTATATCATTTATATAATGCTTCTCATGCTGCACCGTAAATACCAGAGATGTCTCTCTGTCATAAGGGCTGTCATAGTAGTATGCATCTACGGAATCCTCGCTGTCAGGACCGTCAATAATGCGATTCGGTACTCCATAGGCAGCCAATAAAGTCGATACATGATAGCCTAAGGTAATGCCTCTGCTCGTATACGCCGAGTTGGAAAGAAGAAATACTTGCTGCACCTTACCGATTGCGTCCGATTCTACTCCGTAATCACCATAGAGCCAAAATTCGGTCTTACCTCTTTTAATAACGGTCTGCCACATATTATATTTATCGCGCGAAAAATCACTTCCCGGTTGAAATCCCATGAGCGTAAAATCTTCTTTAGTTAAGCCCGTGCCGATGTTTACACCTTTTTGACGCACCGTATACGGAGGCCTTGCGGGCATCATAGCGACACGGCGAATTTTCCTGTCACCGACGGCAAAAACCAAATCTTCCCATTCAGACACAGACGAGTACACAAAATAATATACATTGGCATCCGTGTCTCGCAACAACCGGTCGGGACGACCGAAGCAGCGAATCAGAATTTCCACAGGTGTTCCGATTGTCAAATCGTCACCTATAATAACGGAGTCGCCCTTCGTTAAATATACGGACTCTACACCTGTCTGTATACGATTTTTATCAATATTGTTTTCTTTTAAAGCCGGTGCCACAGGCTTTCTCAAGATAACGCGCATAGCCAAGTCTTCTTTTTCATAAGTCAGCTTCAATAAATGCGTCGTTTCCGTTCTCTTTTGCGGATAACCGTATATTTTCAATACTTCTTCAAGACTTGTTCCCTTATGCAGTTTGCCGACGGCAAACGCTCCGTCTTTCAAAGGACTCAGCGGAACCGCTTCTACTCCTTCCGGCAAAGCGGCCTTCTCATACGGTCTTGTTTCATATACCGGTAAATCTCCGTTTTTTAAAGCGTCTTCCAAGGCCTTTACTTTGTAATTTGTTTCCTTTTCCTGCTCTGCCTTTGTAGTTTTTGACTCTTTCGCATCTACATCACTTAAAAGGCGAACAGGTATTTTTTCCGACTTTACATTATCTGCCGCTGAAGCTGCAACCGGCAGGGACATAAGCATGCACAAAGCGGCAAGTAAGGAGTAAAATCTTTTCATAATATCTCCTTTTCGTATGTAAAAAGCACCTCCTGAGACAATTCAGAAGGTGCCGGGCATATTATTTCTGTTCGGGACGACTCAAGGGGAACAAGAGCACGTCACGAATCGACGGACTGTTTGTAAGGAACATGACCAATCTGTCGATGCCGATACCTAAACCGCCGGCAGGCGGCATACCGTATTCAAGTGCACGGCAGTAATCTTCGTCCATTTGGTGGGCTTCGTCATCGCCGTGAGCTCGTTCTTCCATTTGTTTAATAAAGCGATCCCGCTGATCGAGAGGATCATTCAATTCGGAGAACCCGTTAGCCAATTCACGGCCATAAATAAAGGCTTCGAATCGATGGGTCAACAAAGGATTGGACGCATCTTGTTTCGTAAGGGGCGAAATTTCCAAAGGATGCCCCGTAATCACGGTCGGCTGAATAAGGTTTTCTTCAACATAGTCTTCAAAGCAAGCATTAATAATCTTGCCGATTCCGTCGTATTCTCCGTATTCAACATGGAGTTCATCAGCAATTTTACGAGCTTCTTCGACGGTCTCAACCTTAGAGAAGTCTTTTCCCGTGTATTTTTCCACCGCTTCAATCATGGTCATGCGATCCCACGGAGCCGCCAATTCTATTTCTTTATCAATGTACGTAATTTTCGTTGTGCCGTACAATTTCAGAGCTAATTCAGATACGAGTTCTTCCGTAATGCGAATAACATCTTCCAAATCACCGAAGGCCTGGTACAGTTCAACAGTAGTAAATTCCGGATTATGTCGTGTGTCAATCCCTTCATTGCGGAAGCAGCGGTTCATTTCATAAACACGTTCTAAGCCGCCTACAAGCAATCTCTTTAAATGCAACTCCGGAGCAATACGCATGAAAATATCCATATCCAAAGCGTTGTGGTGTGTCACAAAGGGACGAGCCGCCGCACCGCCGGCAATATTATGCAACATGGGCGTTTCCACTTCCAAGAAATTACGTGCATCCAGATACTCGCGAATGCCTTTAATAATACGGGAACGCATAATAAAGGTGTTTTTGACTTCCGGATTGACAATAAGATCCAGATAACGTTGACGATATCTTGTTTCCTTATCTGTCAGGCCGTGAAACTTTTCCGGCAAAGGACGCAGAGACTTGGACAAGAGCGTCCAAGTAACTACGCGCACCGTTGTTTCCCCCGTATGAGTTGTAAAAACATCCCCTTCAACGCCGACAATATCCCCGATATCGAGAAGTTTAAAAAGCTCGTATGAAGCTTCACCGACTACGTCTTTACGAAAGTATAACTGTACTTCACCGCTTATATCGCGCAAGACACAAAAAGCAGTTTTGCCGTGGCGGCGCAAAGCCATGAGTCGCCCTGCCAGACTGACCGTCATGCCGTCCTTTTCTAAGGCTTCCGCACGGTCTTTAATGTCTTGTGCATGATGGGTCCAATTATATTTTTGACCGAAAGGATATACGCCGGCGTCTGCAAACTGTTGCATCTTTTCGCGGCGAATCACCATTTGGTCATTTAATTTTTCTTCTTCAATATGCGGTACTGCTTTTTTTTCCTGGTCAGACATGCTTATCCTCCTCGACTCTAGCCTTCAAAGGGCAAAATCTTATATTGTACTTCACCGGCCGGAGCCTTTACAGATACGATAACGGGATTTTCTTTATCCACATTTTGACCCAAAATAGCAGCTCCCACAGGGCTTTCATTAGAGATTCGGTTGTTGAACGGATCAGCTTCGGCTGTACCCACGACGGTATATTCAAAGCGTTCTTTCGTTTCCACATCTTCCAAAATCACCTTGGAGCCCAGACGAACTTTGGCTACATCATCAGTTGATTCTTCAATAATTTTGGCTGTTCTGATTTTATTTTCCAATTCAACAATGCGGCCTTCAATAAACGCCTGTTCATTTTTGGCATCATCGTATTCGGAGTTTTCGCTCAAGTCACCTAAAGCGATTGCTTCTTTAATTCGTTGAGAAACGGCGATACGACGAACCGATTTAAGTTCGTTCAATTCTTTTTTCAGTTTTTCGAGCCCGTCGGCTGTAATCAGTGTTTCGTTAGACATGAATATGAATGCTCCTTTTGCCCATAGATTGCAAACAGGAATAGCAGTCCTGTCGGACTCTATTCCTGAGTAAATTAACAAGTACGCAAGTACATTTAATTATATTCTTCCCTATCGTCAATGTCAAACAAAGGCATGTAAAAGCTCACCTTTACACCGTGCATTTTGCCACCTCGGAGATGACCTGTCTAAACTCTTCAGCCGTTGAGGTTCGGTTAATTCGCTCACGCAATGCCGCTGAGCCGAAAAGCCCCTTGGTATACCAGGAGGCATGAGAACGCATTTCTCTAAGAGCAATATGAGCACCTTTAAAGCGAATAAGACTTTCAAAGTGTTCTAAAAGCACTGCATAACGGTCTGCCGCCGACGGCTTTTGTACAGTTCTTCCGGACAGATAATCATGAATTTCCTCAAAAATCCACGGATTTCCTTGAGCGCCACGTCCGATCATGACGGCAGTACAACCCGTTTCCTCAAACATGCGAGCACACGAAGGACCATCCGTAATATCACCGTTACCTATAACGGGAATAGACACGGCTTTGACGACAGCGGCAATTTTTTCCAAGTCCGCACGACCGCTGTAAAATTGCTCCCGCGTTCGTCCGTGAACGGCAATAGCCGCTACCCCTTCCGCTTCACATCGCCGAGCCAAATCGGGTGCAACAAATTCGCTGTCATCCCACCCTGTACGCATTTTTACGGTAACGGGAACCGACACGGCCTTAACAACGGCACTCACCACTTTTTCCGCCAAAGGAAGATTCTTCATCAGAGCCGACCCTTCGCCGTTCTGAACGACCTTTCGTACAGGGCAGCCCATATTGATATCTATGATATCGGCACCGTACTCTTGTGCAACCTTAGCCGCTTTGGCCATAATTTCTGGCTCGGCCCCGAAAAGCTGCATTGACAAAGGATGTTCATTTTTATGGACAGTCAACATGTCACGTGTATGCTTATTGCCGTATACTAATCCTTTAGCACTGACCATTTCCGCACAAACCAGAGCTGCGCCGTGTTTTCGAGCAATCATCCGATACGGTAAGTCGCAGACACCGGCCATAGGAGCCAGTATTAAGGGCGACTCTATTTCTACCGAGCCGAAACTTACAGGTCTATCGATTGCGTTCATAAATAATCCTGAGACCTTCTAATGTCAACATAGGTTCAACTACATCAATAGCCTTGGTAGCCGGTGCAATGACGACGGCCAATCCGCCGGTTGCTACGACACGGGCAGACATATCCAACTCTCGGCGCATACGGGCAACAATGCCTTCTACCTGTCCTACAAAGCCGTAAAAAACACCGGCTTGCATACTTTCAATCGTATTTCTGCAAATAACCGAATCGGTGCGTTTTAATTCAATACGCGGTAATTTGGCCGTTCTTTGTACAAGCGCCTCCGTGGCTATGCCGATACCCGGACAGATAGAGCCGCCTAAATACACCCCTTTAGCATCGACGGCACAAAAAGTCGTAGCCGTACCGAAATCTACAATAATAACGGGCCCACCATACTTTTCATAAGCAGCCACGGCATTGACAATACGATCGGCTCCGACCTCACGCGGATTATCGTATCGGATATCCATACCCGTCTTTACGCCCGGCCCGATAAGCAACGGCGAAAGGCCGAAATAACGTTGACACATTCTTTCCAACGTAGGCACGACAGGCGGCACGACAGATGAAATAATGATTGCGTTAATATCGTCAGCTCGCAAATCATTTAAATAAAAAAGTTCACGAATCAGCACGCCGTATTCGTCCGTCGTTCTTTGACGATCCGTCGATATACGCCAATGATCCAGAAGTTCCGTGTCCTTATACACTCCGAGGACCATATTCGTATTGCCCACATCAATAACCAATAACATCGTTATCATACTCCTATATGAATCAGTATTTTCTCTTTATGATAACAAAGTTAAGACCCCTTGAACAGCCTTTAGTCCAAATTGATTCCCGCTTTTTTCAAGATGCGGACAGCTCTTCTTCCCGCCGTTACGGCTAAAACCAGTTTAATAATGTCAAAGACGATGAAGGGAGCCGCACAGGCTGCAAAAGCCTTGCTGACGGGAATAGCTTTACCCAAAAGGAAATTATATTCCGCCCAAAAGCCCGTAACGCCGAGAAAATATACAACTGCAAGGGATAGTATATTACATAAAATAGCCGGTATAATGCGCATATTGTTAGTTACCCCGCATACATATGCATGAATGATAAAGCCGATAAAAAAACCGACAAGCGGTCCGAACAAAGAGGTAAGTCCGCCATGCGCCATGGCAAAAACCGGTAGTCCGAAAGCACCCAACAACTCCCAAACAACAATAGACAAGGCTCCTCTCTTCGGTCCTAAGACGACTCCGGCTAAAGTGACGGCAAAAATCTGCATCGTGTGAGGTACAGGTCCGATAAGTAAAGACATTTGTGAAAACACGGCGACGAGTGCTGCAAAAACGGCGACACCCGTCATTTTTTGAATAGACATAAAAAACCTCCTGACTGATATATATACTTATCTTATCAGTTGGAGGTTTTATGGTCAACTTTATTTTTATGCAATGTAGTTGACGATTATTTTTTGGAGCGGATCCGAACGTCACCGGCTACAATCCGTACGGGACCGTCAGGCCCGACGACAATTAAATTGCCGTCATCATCTATATCTACCGCCTTACCGTAAGTTACTCCGTGTGGCTTTACTATTTCCACTTCCTGATTCAGCGTAACGGACAGACTGCGCCATTCATCGAGAATGCCGGCAAATCCTTCATGCTTGGCCTTTTCATAATAGCGTTCCAGTTCTTCCATAACAGCTTGCCACAATTCGTTACGCCCTACCGTCACGCCTTCGGCAAGGAAACTGGTCGCTTTGTCCTGAAGGTCCGTCGGCAACTCGTCACAAGTAAAAGACGTATTAATGCCCATACCCGTAACAACATAATTAACCTTTTCCATCGTAGCACTGAGTTCTGTCAAAATACCGACAAGTTTTTTACCGTCTACTAATATATCGTTCGGCCATTTTATGACACATTTCTCAAGACCGAAAGCTCTGAATACACGTATCAGGGCTACGGCTGTAAGTAGTGTCATTTTTGATACTTCCACAGGCGGGAAATCAGGACGTAAAATAACGGAAAACCAGATTCCCTTGGCATAAGGAGAGAAGAAAGAACGGTCCAGCCGGCCTTTACCGCCGGTTTGTTCCTCCGAAATAACAACGGTTCCCTCCACAGCACCCCGATGAGCCAAGTTCTTAGCTACCGTATTGGTCGATGCCGTCCGTTCTTCATAGACGACATTCTTACCTATATACGCGGTGTGTACCTTTTTCGATACCGCTTCCGGCTCAAGCAGGTCGGGTACCTCTGTAAGACAATAGCCCTTTTTCGTATACGAATCAATAGTATACCCTTTTTCACGGAGTATACAAATATGCTTCCAAACAGCTGTCCTCGTTATTCCCAACTCTTCAGACAAACGTTGTCCCGAAATGAATTCACCGCGATGGGCCAACAAATATGACAGTATACTCTGACGCATATGTAAACTCCTTTCCTTTACACAGATAGTTCAGGCTTTTCTTGTAAGAACACGCCCTACCATATGCAGGGCGTGTTCTCTTTTATTCTTTATCCGGCTTTTCTTCCGTAGCCGTAGCTTCTTCCGTAGAAGACACTGACAAGTTATTGCCCCACGGACTGATATGCTTTTCGTCCTTGTCGGTATCAACCGTTTCAGCAATCGTTTCCGTTTTTTCTACTTGTTCAGCCTTTTGAGCTTCGGCTTTTTCCTTTTCGGCACGTTCTTCAGGACTTTCCAAATCCCCGTACTTAATCAGGTTTTCAACCTGTTTATGATTAATCGTTTCCACTTCCATAAGAGCTGCCGCCATATGATTCAATGCATCCCGATGTTCTTCCAACATGCGAATAACATCGTCATAAGCCGTAGTAACAAGGTCATGCATTTCCTTGTCAATCAACTCTGCAACGCCTTCACCATAGTTACGTTCATGCCCGAGGCTTTTACCGAGGAATACCTGGTCCTGTTGTTCACCGAATACCATAGGGCCGAGCTTGGGACTCATGCCGAGACGAGTAATCATTTGACGAACAATATGCGTTACATTCTGTAAATCTCCGGAAGCGCCGCTACTGATTTCATTGAAAACAATCTGTTCAGCCGCACGCCCGCCTAAAGCTACCCGAATCTGAGCCAAGTAGTAAGATTTGGTCTCATACGAACGATCTTCGTCGGGAAGCATCATCGTATAACCGCCTGCCCGACCGCGCGGAATAATGGTTACTTTATGAACCGGGTCCGCTTCGGGCAACAAATAAGCTACCAATGCATGGCCCGATTCATGAACGGCCGTAAGCCGCTTTTCCTTTTCGCTGATAACATGACTGCGCCGTTCGGGACCGAAGGCCACCTTTTCACTGGCTTCTTCAAGTTCCGCCATAGTGATAATCTTTTTATCCGCACGAGCCGCCAACAAGGCCGCTTCATTCAAAAGATTGCTCAAGTCGGCACCGGTAAACCCCGGAGTTTTCTTGGCAATGGTCTTCAAATCCACATCCTTGCTCAAGGGCTTACCCTTGGCATGAACATTCAGTATAGCCACGCGCCCGCGCAGATCAGGACGATCCACCGTAATCTGACGGTCAAAACGGCCGGGACGAAGCAGGGCCGGATCGAGAATATCCGGTCGGTTTGTTGCCGCAATCGTAATAATGCCTTCATTAGCCCCGAAGCCATCCATTTCAACCAGTAACTGATTCAACGTCTGTTCCCGTTCATCATGACCGCCGCCGAGACCGGCACCGCGCTGACGACCGACAGCATCGATTTCGTCAATAAAGATAATACAAGGCGCATTCTTTTTCGCCTGTGCAAAGAGGTCACGTACACGTGATGCACCGACGCCGACAAACATTTCCACAAAATCGGACCCGCTGATGCTGAAAAAGGGTACGCCCGCTTCTCCTGCAACCGCTCTGGCCAGTAAGGTTTTACCTGTGCCGGGAGGGCCGAAAAGAAGTACGCCCTTGGGAATTTTGGCTCCAATAGCATTGTACTTAGCAGGATTACGTAAAAACTCTACGATTTCCGATAACTCTTCTTTAGCTTCATCTGCTCCCGCCACATCTTTAAACGACACCTTTACCTTACCTTCTCCGTGCATTTTGGCATGACTCTTTCCGAAGTTCATCACTCGGCTTCCGCCACCTTGCGTCTGCTGCATGAAGAAGAAAAATACGACGACAAGAATCAAAACAGGCACAATAGATGCCAGAGCACTCATCCACCACGACGGTTGTTCGGGCGGTTTAGCCACTACATTGACATCCGAATCTTTCAGAGCCGGCATCAATGCCGCATCCGTAGGTGCGTATGTAGTAAACGAAGAGCCGTCTTTCAGCTGCCCCGTAATCGAATGATCTGCTGTAATTTGTACTGAATCAACCTTTTTCTGCTGTACTTGCGTCAAAAAATTTGTATATGTAATTTCGGACTTATCCGTTTTATTGCCAATAAACGAGTCGACAACCGTAACTGCTACGATAATCACCAGTAAATATAAGGCGACATTTCGAACAAATTTACTCAAAATATTGCTCCTTTCTTTTTTCTTTTCTTTTGTATAGCAAAACTGTAGACATTTTTATATTACCATAATTATGCCTATGTCACAATATCTAAGCCTTATAAACCGATTCCTTTAAAATCCCTACATAAGGAATGTTCCGATACCGGCCTGCATAGTCAAGACCGTAACCGACTACAAAAGCATCGGGAATTTCAAAACCGTTATAATCGACGTGTACATCCGCCCGACGACGTGACGGCTTGTTTAGGATGGTAGCAATCTTGACAGACGCTGCACCGCGATCTTCCAAGATAGGTTTAAGTCGACTTAATGTCGTCCCCGTATCAATAATATCCTCAATAATTAGAATATCCTTGCCCTTGGCATCCGTATCCAAATCTTTACGAATTTTTACAAATCCGCTCGAATCGGTAGAATCGCCATAACTGGAGCAAACCATAAAATCGTATTCGACAGGAAGCTTGATTTCTCTAGCCAAGTCGGCAAAAAAAGTCACGGCTCCTTTTAAAATACATACGAGAAGCAAGCTTTTACCTTCATAGTCTTTCGTAATCCGTGCTCCCAATTCCCGTACGCGGGCTGCGAGTTCTTCTTGTGTAAACAACACTTTCTCCAAATCCTTATGCATGTATATCTCCTTCCGTAACGGCGCCTACGGCCACTCCATTTCTCAGTCTCAGCGGGGCGGCCCAATCAACATCACCGAATATCCACAATACCTCGTTGTCCTTGCACAATAACGGCAACTTTCCGCGGCAATCGACGGGTATTTTTTTTTCAATGAAATACTTTTTTAATGATTTATGATACCGTTCTCTTATAAAAACCACGTCACCGCCGCGACGACATCTCCAGATCAGCGGTTGCGACTCACTCGGGCGGGGAATGAAAAACTCATTTTCCTTAAGTTCGTCGTCACTTTCTTTTACAAGTCTTACTGTAAGAATTAGATTGTTTCGTACATACGTACCGGGGCCTTTAATGAAAACCTCTTCTGTATCGGTTGTAAATAAAGTTGCCTTTCTTGCAATACCCCGGGTAAAGCACAATTCCCGTCCCCGCCGGTAAACGATCAGATCCTTGAATCGCACTTGCTTACCCGATGTTGCCCGGCACAGGCCTAATATCCGTTCGACAGCCGCAAAGTCAGGTGCGTATATATCTTTCGTCATCTCTTGTACCGCCAGTCTTACCACGCGGCGCTGCAAGGCTTCATGCAAGTCTGTCAAAATAGGAATATCCAGGTAAAATCCCCGCTCGTTTCGACGTTCTGCAAGTTTCAACTGTTTTACAGCTTCGTTTTCCATGTACATATTTTCCTGTCGGCTGATAAATGCAAAACGGTTTAAAGCTGCCGTTACTTGAGGATTGATATTCTTTAACAAAGGCATGATATCATGACGAATACGATTCCGTAAGTATTCTCTCGACTCGTTGCTTTCATCAACACGCCAGGGCAAACTCACCTCATTTAGGGCAATCAATATGTCTTGACGCGACACGCACAACAGGGGACGAATAATCAGGCCGTTTTTGGCTTTCATAGCCCCGGCTCCGCTCACGCCGCCGCCCCGCAGCAAGTGCATCAATACCGTTTCGGCCTGGTCGTCCTCATGATGGCCTACGGCAATTCTCACTGCCCCCGTTTTCTCGGCCAACTCGGAAAAGAAAGCATAGCGTTCGTTACGTCCCGCCGTTTCAATCGACAGCCCTTGCTTTTCGGCAATAGCCGCCGCATCGATACGGCGACAATAAAATTCAGCCCCCACAGCCCGAGCTTGTGACTCGACAAAAACTTCCTCTTCAAAGGCTGCCGCACGCAATCCATGGTTTACGTAAGCCGCAACAAGGTGTAAAGACCATCGGTCTTGCAAAGCGGCTAATATATGTAAAAGGGCTATGGAGTCAGGTCCTCCCGATACGGCAACGATAACCGTATCTTGCCGGTCAAGTAAGTTTTCTTTTTTACAAAAGGATTCTACCTTACGGATCAAATCGTCCATCATTGCGGTTTATAAATACGGCATGAATCATAAAAGGCCTGTTTATAGAAAACACCTTCCAATAAATCTCTTTCACTTACCGTAATTTCGTCTATATCATAATAAGTCATATACGACTCGGCAATAGTCAGGCCTGCCAAAATAATGGTACTCCGCTGTGATGCCAGGCCGGGCACACACTTTCGTTCTTCATCGCTCATATCGGCCAGACACCGCAACCATTCACTCACCTTGTCACGGCTAAGAACATATCCGTCCGTAACAGCCGGGTCGTATATTTCCAGGCGGGCATCCATAGCAGCCAAGGAGGTCAAGGTTCCGCCTACGCCAATCAGAGTTTCAGGCTTAACAGGTTGCCTTAACCAGGCAGAATCACATTTATGTCGGATCGCCTGCAAGCCTTCAGCGGTGCTCCCGCCCGTCTCTGTCAAGCGTACAGCCCCTAAAGGATAGCTGTGAGACCATGAAACTTCACAGTCTTTCCCCAAGACCGTTTCCGTACTGCCGCCACCGATGTCCAATACGGCAACGGTCGTATTATCGGATACGTGGGAGGTAGCCCCGACAAAACTCAAAGCTCCTTCTTCCTGTCCCGACACAATACGACAATGCCAACCGAAGCGCCAGCGTACTTCTGCTAAAAAAGCCTGCCCGTCTTTAGCTTCCCTCACAGCCGACGTGGCGACGGCACAAACGGGAATTCCCTGTAAGTTATGATTCCACTCCTCCATAACAGCCAAAGAGTTCGCAATTCCGTCAGACCATAAATGCCCCGTTTCAGCCAAACCTCTGGCCAATCGCGTCGTAGCCATTCGTTTCGGATAAAATCGCCATTGTCCGTCGGATAAGAGTCCCTGCATAAGCCGCAAAGAGTTGGACCCGATGTCAACAACAGCATACTCCGTCTCAGTCATAATGCATAAGTCTCCTGTCTCTTAAGAAAACAAAAAGAGCATTCCTTAAAGGAACACTCCCGTTGTCCGACATTCCACCGGTCTCAGTCGGCACGGCGTGCACCGCGTCCGCCCCGTTTGGAATCGGTATTCCGTTTTAAATCCATCAGCCGTTCATCACTTTCCTTTAAGAATCGGCTCAACCGATCTTCAAAGGAGGACGGTCCTCCGGTGCGGCGTTGTGTATCGAATTTCCGCTCACGAAACTCGGGCTTGGGTCGAAACTCTTTGCGTTCCGATTGAGCGTTTTTTTCGCCACCCGCCTGAGCTTGTTTAATAGACAGTCCGATTTTTCCTCTGTCGTCAACGTTCAATACTTTTACAGTCGTCTTATCGCCGACCTTTAAAAAATCATGTACGTCTTTTACATATTCATTCGCTACTTCCGATATATGCACAAGACCTACTTTCTTATCGGGCAGCTCAACGAAGGCGCCGAATGTGGTGATTCCCGTAACAATACCTTCCAGCACATTTCCTGCTTCAATTGCCATGCTGTAACTTGTCCTCCTTAGGCATATAAATGCCGAGCATTTATTGCCATTATACCTATTGGACGAAAAAAATTCAATTAATAATTTATATATACCCTTACAATATCTATTGTTTATACGGTATTTCACCAGGCTTAACAAGACCGAATTGTTTTCTCGCCCTATTAATTAATTCATCCGGGTCTATAAGCTTGGACTTTTTGTCCGTCAGCTCATGATTTTCTTCAGTCAGTTCCTGTTCCTGTTGAATTGTCACCTGCATATCCCTATGTATTTCCCACAACAAATAAAGGCGGTTCAGGATAAATATGCCGCCAAAGATTAAAATAGCTATAATAATCTTTTTATATAAGGATGCCCCCGTTTTTTTGCGTCGCCGCACTCTCCTGCGCCTTCTTTGTTCTTGTGCCATAGTCAGGCTCCTTTTACCGCTTATACCGTACAATATTTTTAGTATATCACGTATATAAGGTAAGATAAAGAATCCAGACCGTCATTTAAGCCGCTTTTTCTCAGTCTCCACTTCTCACTCGCGGCAACACGGTCTATAATAGACATAAACAGATACTGGCAGGGTAGAACGATTGCCGTATACCGAATTACGGAATTCATGCCTGCGGGAAAGGACTTTCATTATGACTTATTCACCCATTACGCCTGAAGTCAAAGACAATCTGATATCTCTTTTGGGGCGGGAAAATGTCATTACGGACACGGAAAAGATGCAACCGTATGCACACGACGAGGTAACGGACCCGGCTTATCATCATCTGCCGGAGGTCGTCGTTACTCCCGAGACGACTGAGCAGACAGCTGCCGTCGTACGTTTGGCCAACCAGTACCGTTTTCCTGTCGTTCCCCGTGGAGCCGGTACCGGTCTTGCTTGCGGAGCCGTCCCCATTTACGGCGGCCTGGTCTTATCGTTGGAAAAGATGAATCATATTCTGGAAATCAATGATACGGCCATGTACGCCGTTGTAGAGGCCGGGGTCCGTACGGCTGATTTACAAGAAGCGGCTATGAAGCATAACCTTTTTTATGCCGGCGATCCGTGTAGCGGCGACTCGTGCCAAATAGGCGGCAATATAGCTACCAATGCGGGCGGAAACAAGGCTGTAAAATACGGTACGACACGTCATCAAATTTATGACATTACAGTTGTGAATCCCCTCGGCGAAATCGTCCGTTTAGGCACTCGACTCAAAAAACAGTCTACCGGTTATATGTTGGACGGTCTCATCATCGGCTCTGAAGGTACACTGGGTATCATTACAAACGCAACAGTCAAACTGCTACCCCTTTTACCGTATAAAGTCGATATTCTGGCAGTCTTCGAAACGGCGGAAACCGCTATCAATGCCGTCTCGGATATACTGCGCAATAACTTGACACCTACCTGTATAGAGTTTATGGATACCGCTACGCTGCACTCTGTCGAAAAATTTTTGAACCTGTCTTTACCCGGAAGCAACGGTAATCATTTAATCATAGAAATAGAAGGAGAAACGGAAGATGACGTAGACGATAAAACGGTCCGTTTAGACGAACTGTGTACAAAGCATGGTGCCGTCGACGTTCTGGTAGCCGATTCCAAACGCATATGGAAAGCCCGTAAAGCTTTTGCCGAGGCCGTCCGTGCAGAAACGCTTATTGTCTGCAAAGAGGACATTGTCGTTCCTGTCCACAAGGAACCGGAATTATTGACTTTTATAGCCGCACAAGCTGCCAAATACTCCTTAATAACACGAATTGCCGCCCATGCCGGCGACGGTAATATTCATTTGAATATTTTAAAAAATGACGACTTATCCTATGAGGAATGGAAATCTCGAACGGACAGAAACCAACAAGAGCTCTATTCTTTCGTTTACAATGTCGGCGGCCGGTTATCGGGTGAGCACGGCATCGGCTACAAACGTCGAGACTTAATGGAAGAATTCACGGACCCGGTCGAACTATCCATGATGCGAGCCGTCAAAAAAGCCTTGGACCCGAATAATATTCTGAATCCGGGCAAAATCTTTACCCTCCCGACACCTTAGATATTGATTTTTCTAACGGCCGAACGTATAATATAGACATAAATGAATATATAACCTATCTTCAGGGCAGGGTGAAATTCCCGATCGGCGGTACAGTCCGCAAGCGCAAGCAGATTCGGTGTGATTCCGAAACCGACAGTATAGTCTGGATGAGAGAAGATATGTACTTTACGCACATAATTCGCCCTGATTCCGTTTGGAATCAGGGCTTTTTAATAGGAGGTTGTCTATAATGACACAGCAAAAATACGAGTACAATACTATAGAAGAGGCTTTGGAAGAACTTCGCGCAGGGCATATGATTATCGTCTCTGACGATCCGGACCGGGAAAATGAAGGCGATCTCATCTGTGCCGCACAATTTTGTACAACGGAAAACATGAATTTCATGGCCAGCCGCGGCAAAGGACTTATCTGTATGCCCGTCAGCCGTGAATATGCTCGCAAGTTAAACCTTCCGCCTATGGTAGCACAAAACACGGATAATCATGAAACAGCTTTCACCGTCTCTATCGACCATGTCGACACGACAACGGGCATTTCCGCAGTCGAACGCGCTTACACGGCTCGTAAACTGGTAGACGAAAACACACGTCCCGAAGATTTCCGCCGTCCCGGTCACATGTTCCCCCTTATTGCCAAAAAAGGCGGAGTCCTGACACGTAACGGCCATACGGAGGCAACCGTCGATTTAATGCGGCTGGCAGGGCTGGAGCAAGCCGGCCTGTGCTGTGAAATTATGGCCGATGACGGTACTATGTTGCGGACTCCCGGTTTATGGGAAATGGCTAAAGAGTACGGTCTCAAGTTTATTACTATTAAAGATTTGCAAAACTATTGCCGTCGTCATGATAAGCATGTCGTTCGTGAAGCGGAAGCCAAGATGCCCACAAAATACGGCGACTTTCGTATTTACGGTTACATCAACGATTTAACGGGCGAACATCATGTAGCCCTGGTCAAAGGAGATATCGGTGACGGCAAGAACCTTCTCGTTCGCGTCCACTCCGAATGTCTGACCGGCGATGTTTTCGGCTCTTGTCGTTGTGACTGCGGTGAACAATTGGCTACGGCCATGACACAAATCAACAAAGAAGGTCGCGGGGTACTCCTGTATATGCGACAGGAAGGTCGCGGTATCGGCTTAATTAATAAATTAAAAGCCTACGCCCTCCAGGAACAGGGGTACGATACGGTAGAAGCCAACGAAAAATTGGGCTTTGCTCCCGACTTACGCGAATATTGGACAGGCGCTCAGATTTTACAGGATTTAGGTGTTAAAGAACTCCGCCTGTTGACCAATAACCCCGACAAGATTTACGGTCTTGAAGAATTCGGTTTGGCTATTACGGAACGCGTTCCTATTGAAATGGCACCGCACGAACACGACGAATTCTATTTAGAAACGAAAAAGCACAAGATGGGTCACATTCTCCCACACCTTCAATAGCATAATTGAAAAGGCCCTGCCACGGCAGGACCTTTTTTTATTGCAGCAAGGTAAATTCATCTTTATGGTATTTAATCAGCCCGTCTTTTTGCATCCTACTGAGTTCTGCCGACATGGCACTGCGATCTACGGATAAAAAGTCGGCCAACTGTTGGCGATTGAATTCAATAGTAAAGGAAGGACTCCCCAGACGTCTTGCCTCATCGGACAAATAAGCCATCAGCTTTTGACGCGTCGACCGTTGCGAAATATAACGAATTTTTTTCGTTAAAAGAATATTCTTTCCCGCCAATAAGCCCATTACATTTCGCAATACACGCCGAGCCTCTGCAGGTAAAGATGTATCAGATCTCATCAATGAATCGATACTCAAAAAAAGAATGTCACCTTCTTCAACGACAACCACATCCACAATAGCTTGTGCCGACGGTAAGGCCGCAAAGGCTTCGCCGAAGAGTTGTCCCTTTTGAACGAGCGTCAAAATATTACGATTTCCCCAGTAATCTTCTTGAACGATATGACAACTTCCGGATAAGACAATACTGATAGTGTTTATGTCATCGCCTGCATAAAAAACGAAATTGCCTTTGTCAAAATGTCGTTTACGAGCACCCATGGACTGTAATAAAGGTCCTATGGCCGCTTCTTCAACGCCCTTAAAGAGGTCCGTATTTTTTAAAAGCGAAATGTATTCTTCCATGTTGTCACCTCAGTTATATTTCCAACAGACTCGGTACGTTTATTCTACTATACTATGTCCAGAAATAAAACAGATCTTTAAGGAGGCACGTCATGGAAACACAAATATTTATGAATCCGGCAGGTGGCCGAATGATGAGATCTCTTCAAGATAACGAAAATATCTCGCATCTTTCATACTGGCCCATTCAGTTGAAATTGGTACCTGAAGAATCTCCGGCTTTCAACGGGGCGGACTTACTCATTGCTGCTGATTGCACAGCTTATGCCTATGCCGATTTCGGTAAAGATTTTATAAAGGACAAGACTCTTATCATTACCTGTCCTAAACTGAATAATGATAACGCTATGGAAAAACTGACGAATATTTTAAAAAATAATGACGTTCATTCGGTAACGGTCATCCGTATGAGTGTTCCTTGCTGTCAACGTTTAGAAAAAACAGTTGAACAAGCCGTCGCAACCTCTCAAAAAATGCTTCCTATTAAAACATGTGTCATTACTCCGAACGGATCCGTTCAATAACCATATACTAAAAGGAGCTTCGCATTAGCGAAGCTCCTTTTTTTCAGATATTCCATTCTTCTTTCAAGGTAGAAAGACACAAGAAGGTTTGAGTCATTGTTACCGTCGGAATTTCGTTCAACTCTCTCATAATGAACTGTTCCAACTCATCAGGTGTCTTAACCAGAACTTTCAATATGTAATCGAAAGCCCCTACGATGTGGTGACATTCCAAAACCTCGTCAAAGGTTAAAATACGCTTTCTGAACTCGTCATCTGTCGAAGTACGCTCTACAGTAACCATAATAAACGCAGTTACATTATACCCCGTCTTGCGACGACTTAATTTAACACCGTATCCTTCAATTATTCCGTTGTGTTCCATCTTACGTATTCTTTCAGCCACAGCCGGAATTGACAACCCTACGACCTTACTGATATCCGTCGCCGAAACCTTACCGTTTTTTTTCAGCAACTCCAAAATATTTTCATCAATATGATCCATATGCCTACCGCCCTTTGTGAAATATTTCGTATACTTTATTCCATTATCTTATAAAATGAAAAAAAAGTAAATACAAAATGCAAAAATCTTATGTTTCCACCCGATTTCCATAAGCGAAAAAAGGTTAAGGCATTAGTTTAAAATCGCTGTTCAAGTCGGAAAAATGAGACTTAAATCCGTCTGTCATGTATATCTTCCCGTCAGTTGTCGTAATCATGACTTCCACACCGTTTACGGAACGAGCAAACTCCATTCCCCGTTCAGGCCCTAGGACAAACAAAATGGTCGTCAGCATATCCCCCAACATACCGCCATGTTCAATGGATGAATCTACCAGAACAGAATCACTCATCACCCCGTTACGAGCCGGTCGACCTGTTTTAGGATCGAAAATATGATGGTAACGTACACCGTTTTCTTCAAAAAAGCGTTCATAGTCTCCCGACGTAGAAATATTTTCATTACTTACAGCTACAATACCCAGGTATGTGTCTTTATCATCGTTGCGCGGGTGCTTAATGCCGATACGCCAGGGTTTGCCTTTAGCGTTGGAGCCTAAGGCATACATGGAACTGGCACCGAGATTAATCAAACCGTTTTCAATATGATGTTTGGCAAAAATAGCCCGTACTTCATCAACGGCATAGCCTTTGGCAATACCGCCCAAATCAATACTCATACCCGCTTTAGCAAGTTTCACGCTATGATCTTCAGGCCGTAACAGTATATCTTTATAATTAACAAGGCTTTCGGCGGCTGCAATCTCTTCATCCGAAGGAATTCGCTGATTATCCGTTCCGATTCCCCACAGGTCCGTTATGACTCCTGTAGTAATATCCCAAGCACCTTGTGATTTTTCAGAATAAGTTTTTGCAAAATCAATCATTTCATACACGGCAGGGTCCACTTGTACATAGTCCTTTCCCGCTGCCGCTTTCAATTTCCCCAAATCGCTATCCGGACGCTGTGCACTGGCCAGCCGGTCCAATTCCTGGATTCGGGCAAAACTTTCCTCAACCGCATCCTTTGCTTCCGGTCCCGTCGCCTTTAAGGATATCGTCGTATCCATGGCTACTCCGTTCTTATCGTAAGACTGCTCCGAACGCGAAAGGCATCCGGAGCAGACCAACGACAGAACGAGAAGGGAGACTACGGCTATTATGGTCGTATATCTTCTTCCGTTCATAACACTATTATCCTATCTTTGCTTCTTCAACTTCAGCTTTTGCCGCTTTTACATATGCTGCAATAGCCTTGGTCGGGCACTTAGTTACACAAGTGGGATCTTCACAAGCATGGCAAATTTCGGGATTTACCACTGCCAAGTGATCGATTACCTGTACGCCGCCTTCATGCGAGCAATTACGTACGCAAAGTCCGCAACCGATACATGCAGCCGAGCAAGATTTTTTAGCAACTGCCCCGGCTTCTTTGGAGCTGCAACTTACGCTGACTTTTGCACTTACAGGTAACAATTCGATAACATGATTCGGGCAAACGCTTGCGCACTTACCGCAACCGGTGCAAAGCACCTTATTTACTTGAGGTAATCCGTTCGTACCCATAGTCATTGCATTAAAGGGGCAATTGCGAACACAGTTACCGAACCCCAAGCAACCGAACTTACAGGATTTGGGACCCTGCTGAATCTGCTTCGCAGCTGCACAGTCCATAACGCCCTTGTATTCGTATGCCATCTTGGCAATACCGATACCGCCACGGCATTTAACATGTGCAAACTTAGCTTCCGCAGCTTCTGCCACCTTACCGGTAAGCATGGCTACTTCTTCAGCAACTGCCGCTTTACCGGGAACGCAGAGATTGGGCGGAACATCAGGATCGTTTACAACCGCTTCGGCATATTTGGCACAACCTGCATAACCGCAAGCACCGCACTGACCTTGAGGCAGAGCTTCTTTAACTTCACCAATCAAAGGATTTTCATCCATAGCAAACTTCTTATCCGCTGTTGCCAAGACGAAACCGAATACGGTACCTACGCAGACCATAATAACTACGGCCATGATAGATATAAATAAGGTTTCATTCATAATCTTATGTCACCTCTTATCCTATAACATACCGGAGAATCCGAGGAAGGCCAAGGATAACATACCGGCTACAACGAATGCGATCGGAGTGCCCTTCATAGCTGCAGGCACATCGGCAAAGTCGAGTTTTTCACGAGCGCTGGCCATGAGGATCAACGCCAAAGCAAAACCGATACCGGAACCGACGGCAAAGACAATGTTTTCAATAAAGTTGTAATTGTTCGTTACACTCAATACGGGGACGGACAAAACGATACAGTTCGTAGCGATAAGCATGAGGTAAATCCCCCACATGTTATACAACGTAGGCGATTCCTTCTTGATGATAATTTCCAACAACTGTACGAAGCTGGCTATCAAGACAACGAATGTAATAGTCCGCAAGAACGTAAGGTCGAGCGGTACGAGGACAAAGTTATATACCAACCAAGCCAAAATGGTGCTCAGCGTAATAACGGAAGTTACGGCGAAACCCATGCCGATAGAAGCATTAAGGTTCTTAGAAACGCCGAAGAAAATACACAAGCCCAAGAACTTGGTCAATACGAAGTTGTTAATTAAAACAGCACCGATGAACAGCGTAAAGTATTCACCCATTATGCTTCACTCCCTTCAAGTTCTTTCAGCAAGCGTGCTTTTTCTCGTTTCTGGTTCCAAACTTTGAAACCGGCCATAATAAAACCGATCAACATGAAGGCTCCGGGCGGTAAAGCCATAATCAGAGCCGGTTGATACCAATCTCCGAAAACAGGAATGCCGAAGAGCGAACCGTTGCCGAGAATTTCACGAACGAAGGAAATGAGGAACATTGCTACTGTAAAGCCGAATCCCATGCCCATACCGTCGAGGAAAGATACGACAATGCCGTTTTTAGAAGCAACCGATTCGGCACGAGCCAAGATGATTGCGAATACGACAACCAAGTCAAGATATACACCCAACGCCTTATACAAATCGGGAGCAAAGGCTTGGAGGAACAGCTGTACACAAGTAACGATTGTTGCGATACAAGTGATGTATACAGGTACACGAACCTTTTTATTAATCGTCTTACGAATAATTGAAACGACGACGTTATTACAAGTAATAACGAACCAAACCGTAAGACCCATGGTCAAACCGTTAATAACGCTTGTCGTTACGGCAAGACCGGGGCACAAGCTCAGAGCTAATACGAAGTACGGGTTTTCTTCGATAATGCCTCTACTGAATATTTTCCATAAACTCATGATTAGTGACCCCCTAACTGTGCGGCCTTTTCAACAGCTTCTTTTACGCCGCGAGTAACTGCACGGGAAGAAATGGTTGCACCGGTCATAGCTTGGATAAGGTCCGTCTTGCTCGGGTCTTTAGTAACTTCCAAGTGGTCCAGTTTCTTACCCTTGAACTGGCCGCGGAATTTGGGTTTTGAAGCATTATCGCCCAGGCCCGGAGTTTCGTTATGTTCAAGCATTGTGTAGTCCATAACGGAGCCGTCCAACGAAACAGCCGTCAACAATTTAATGGGACCGCCGTAACCCTTAGGTTCCGTCGGAATAACATAAGCAATCGTTTTGCCGTCTTTTTGGGCAAAATACGTATCTTTTTCACCGGGTACTTCGGCAAACTTTTCCGCATCGGGAACGAGGGCTCTCATGGAGTCCTGTTTCATTTGTTCCGCTTTAACTTTAGCAATCGGGCCGGTTATATAATATACACAGCCGATGATGAGACCGGATACCAAGCAAGTGAGGATAAGATTGAGAGCAATTTTAAAAATGTTGTTTTCCGTTGATTCCGACATCTTATTCAGCCTCCTTTGCCTTGACCTTTACAGAGCCGAAAATTCTCGGTTTTACTGTAAGGTCGATTAAGGGAGTTACGGCATTCATTAAGAGGATGGAGTAACAAACCCCTTCAGGATAACCGCCGAGGAGACGAATCAATACGGTAAGTACGCCTGCACCGACAGCAAAAATCAATTGACCTTTCAAGGTAATCGGGGCCGTTACCATATCCGTGGACATGAAGAAAGCACCGATAATCAAACCGCCGGCCATCATGTGGAAAATAGGATCGCCCGTAAAAAGGCCGCCTGTTGCATGAGCACCTACGGCACCGCCGAAGATCCACATCAAAATGCCGACAGTCGCAATCATAGCAACCGTTGCCTGCCACTTGACATAGCCCTTATACATGAGGAATAAGCCGCCGAGAATCAAAAGTACCGTCGACGTTTCACCCATAGAACCGTTACGGAATCCGAGGAACATGTTTTGATACATGGTCATGGGGTCATTGTTGAAGAGTTGAAGCAAAGCATCATAACCGCTCTGTTTCAGCACGTTCAACGGAGTAGCACCGGCTACGCCGTCAATAACACTGCCGTTCACCTGTGTCCACGTCGTCATAGCTACAGGCCATGAAACCATAAGCCCTGCACGGCCTACGTGTGCGGGGTTAAACAGGTTGTAGCCCAAACCGCCCATAGCTTGTTTACAAACTACGATGGCAATAAAGGATCCGACAATGCACATCCACCACGGTAATATAGGTGAACAGCACATTGCCAACAAAAGACCGGTAATAACGGCACTGCCGTCATTAATCGTAATCTTCTTATGCATGAACTTTTCCCAAGCCCATTCAAAGAAAACGGCCGATACGATAGATACTATAATATTAAGTAGTGCATTAAATCCGAAGTAATATACACCGAAAGCTGCGGCCGGTACAAGCGTTGCCACAACAGTCCACATAATTTTGGGGATGGATTCGTTACAACGGACATGCGGTGAGGAGGACACAGTAAGAACTACTTCTTGTGCACTCTTTTCCATAATTTATCCCTTCTTCCATTAAAGACTTAGCCTATTTGGCTTCCGCTTTCGCTTTAGCAGCTTGTTGCTGTGCTTTTACCTGAGCTTTGGCATTTCTGATGTACTGAACAATATTGCGTTTAGCAGGACATACATATACGCAACTGCCGCATTCAACGCAGTTCATAACACCGTATTCCATGCATTTATCCCATGCTTCGCAATGAGACAAAATACTGAGCTGACTGGGAATCAAACCCATAGGACAAGCATCTACACAACGACCGCAACGAATGCAGGGATCTTCGACACCTACCTGACACTTTTCAGGAGACAGTGCCAAAATTCCGGATACGCCCTTAGCAACAGATACGTCAAGTTGGAATTGTGCAAGACCCATCATAGGACCGCCGGCAATTACACGATCGGGCTGAGCTGAAAAGCCGCCGCAATAATCGACTGCATATTGGAAAGATGTACCGATACGCAAGCGCAGGTTCTTCGGTTCTTTAATGCAATCACCCGTAACCGTTGTTACGCGTTCAATAAACGGAATACCGTGACATACGGCATCGGTAATAGCTATAACCGTACCGACATTGGAAACGACGCAACCTACGTCCATAGGCAATCCGCCGGGCTGCACTTCGCGGTCCGTAACAGCTTTAATAAGCATCTTTTCAGCACCTTGAGGGTACTTGGTCGGCAACGCTTCGACAGATACTTCCGGAACGTTCTTGAACGCTTCTTTCAGCTTGCTGACAGCTTCGGGTTTGTTATCTTCAATGCCGATGTAGCCTTTGGAAACCCCCAAAGCCTTCATACAGATTTGAACACCCGTTACCAACTTATCCGCTTCTTCAAGCATTAAACGATAGTCACAAGTCAAATACGGTTCGCATTCTGCCGCATTGACAATAAACGTATCTACCGGCTTGTTGGGAGCCAACTTGACATGAGCCGGGAAGGTAGCACCGCCGCAACCGACGACGCCGGCTTGTTTAATACGTTCAACGATTTGTGCCTTGTCAAGTTCTTTCCAATCTTTTTCATCAGGCAACCCGTCCGCCCATTCATCAAGGCCGTCAGCCTTGATTACGACAGCCATGCACGTAACCATCATGTTATGCGGCATGGGAGCTACCTTAACGACTTCGCCGGATGTGGATGCATGAATGTCGGCATGCAAAAATGCATCACTCGTCCCTATTAATTGACCTTTTTTTACATGGTCCCCTACTTTAACAGTAGGCGTACAAGGAGCACCGAAGTGCTGACTCATAGGGATGACTACTTGTTCCGGCAGTGCCGGGGTCTCGATGGCTTTGTCCTTGGCATAGGCCTTGCCGTCATCAGGATGAACCCCGCCGATAAAGCTTTTCATCATCTGAAATCACCTCATTATAAATAAGTTATGTAATAGAAAAATAATGAAGACTGAAGAAAATTTCAGGAACGAATTGTTTCGTTTCAAACCGATAACGCCGTTTTATAAGGCCATAGCCTTATAAACACACAAACAGACGGACTTTCGTCCGCTATTATCCGTATATCGCATGTATGAAGAATTTAAAACGCTGCCGACTTGTATATTTATGCGTTTTATATTCTCCACTTTGCATGATTAAAGAATGCTCAAAAATCCGGTCAGCCTTCAACGCGGCAACCTTATACTTCTTTTTCGCATACCTATTCTCACGCATTTGTTTGAAGAGGTAATTCGCCCTTTCAATCGTTTACATTATAGCATTATAAAATCCGTTATTCAACGGCTAATTACCAATCTTTCCCGCTTCTTAAGTGTAGAAAAATACATTATGATACACGCTATCAATACGTATTAAAATGTACTCTCAAAGTATATTTTTATTTATTAAAAGAATACTTTTTCACTCCACAAATGTCGGCATAAGTTTTTATCCCGTTTTACACATATATCATTCTTAAAGTATACTTTTTTCGACACGACAAAAAGATTCGCCGGAAAGAATCACTCTTCCTAACGAGTCTTTTATTTTCTTTTATTTTATTTTTCTTTTAATTCCAATGCCGTTTTAATTAAGCCTTTAAATAACGGATGAGCCTTCGTCGGCCTTGACTTAAACTCAGGATGGAACTGGCAACCAACAAACCAGGGGTGGTCGGGAGCTTCAACGATTTCCACCAGTCGATCGTCCGGCGAGGTTCCGGAAATGACCAGGCCCGCATCAGTCAATTCTTTCCGGTATTTATTATTGAATTCCCAACGATGACGATGGCGTTCATAAATTAAATCTTCGCCATATACTTCTTTAGCCTTTGTCCCTTCACGCAACTTGCAAGGATACAGGCCGAGACGCATAGTACCGCCTTTTTCGGATACATCCACCTGATCAGCCATCAAGTCGATAACCGGATATTCAGCCGTTTCATTAAATTCTGAAGAAGTAGCCCCCTGCATGCCGCACACATAGCGAGCATATTCCATGACGGAACATTGCATACCCAGGCACAACCCCAAGAAGGGTATCTTATGTTCTCGGGCATAATGAATAGTTCTTACCTTGCCTTCTACACCGCGTCCACCGAAACCGCCGGGAACGACAATACCGTCAATGTCTTTAAATACGGCATCAAAATCGACATCATCACCTTCCAACGTTTCCGAGTCGATCCAGTGAATATTAACCTTGGATTTATAAGCAATGCCCGCATGGCTCAAGGCTTCAGCAACGCTCAAATAGGCATCGTGCAAGGCTACATATTTACCGACCAAGGCAATTTCCAATTCTTTTTCCGTATGATAAATATCATAGACCATCTTTTTCCAGTCTTCCATATCACACGGCTTATCTTCTAAGGACAATTTATCGAGAACAATTCGATCCAAGCCTTCTTCCGCCAACAACAAAGGTACTTCGTAAATACTGTCGAGCGTACGATTTTGAATAACCGCGTCTTTGTCTATATCGCAGAAGAGAGCCAGCTTGTCCTTCATATCTTCTGACAAGGGTTTTTCCGAACGGCAAACGATAATATCAGGCTGAATACCGATGCTGCGCAGTTCTTTAACACTGTGTTGTGTCGGTTTTGTTTTCAATTCACCGGCTGCTCCGATATAAGGAACTAAGGTGACGTGAATGTATAAGACATCATTACGACCGACTTCTTTCTTAATCTGTCTGATAGCCTCCAAGAAGGGTAAGCTTTCTATATCGCCTACTGTGCCGCCGATTTCAGTGATGACGATATCCGCATTATCGTCATCGCCTACACGATGTACATTTTTCTTGATTTCATTGGTAATGTGAGGAATGACCTGAACCGTCGAGCCGAGATAGTCACCATGACGTTCTTTTTGCAGAACGGACCAGTAAATTTTACCGGTTGTAACATTCGAATTTTTACCGAGGTTAATATCGATAAACCGTTCATAATGCCCCAAGTCAAGGTCCGTTTCCGTACCGTCATCTGTAACGAAGACTTCACCGTGTTGGTACGGGCTCATCGTGCCGGGATCGATATTGATATACGGATCGAATTTCTGAATTGTTACTTTATAACCGCGGTTTTTCAACAATCGTCCTAACGATGCGGCAGTAATACCCTTACCCAACGAAGATACGACACCGCCTGTTACAAATATGTATTTTGCCATAATTCCTCCCTGCCGGGCTCGTGCCCGTTACCATCAAAGACTATCAACCGTTTATGTCAACTGCTTACATTGTTTCAGGTGCTGAAATTCCCAACACGGCTAAACAGTTAGCAATCGTAATCTGTACAGCCGTAACCAGTGCCAACCGAGCTTCCTCCAACTCCTTATCCGATTGGATAATATGACAGTTGTTATAAAAAGCATGGAAAAGACCGGCCATTTCATAGACGAAATGAGCGATGCGATGAGGGGCCCGATCGGCAGCCGCTTTACGTATTTCTTCCGGATAGGCTGCCATTTTTTTGATTAAAGCCAACTCCCGTTCTTCTTTCAACTTGTCCCACTTTGTATTTTTCCAAGTCATGTCGAAGACATCGCCGTTTTCGGCAATTTGCTTATATATACTGAAAATCCGTGCATTGGCATATTGAATGTAATATACGGGGTTTTCATTACTGTGCGATTTAGCCAAATCGAGATCGAAATCAAGCTGTGTATCCAAGGACCGCATAATGAAAAAATATCTGGCCGCATCGGTACCGACTTCCTCAATTAATTCGTTAAGCGTAATAGCCTGCCCTGTCCGTTTCGACATCTTAACCAGCTCGCCGTTTCTAAAGAGGCTGACCATTTGCAACAGCAAGATTTCCAATTGATTCGGGTCAAGCCCCAAAGCCGCCATAGCCGCTTTAACACGAGCCACATAACCGTGATGGTCGGCTCCCCAAATATTGATAAGCTTTTTAAACTGTCGTTCATATTTGTTCTTATGATACGCAATATCAGCGGCCAAATAGGTAGGCACCCCGTTATCACGAATAACAACGCGATCTTTATCATCTCCGTACGCCGTTGATTTTAACCAGAGAGCCCCGTCTTTTTCATACATATTACCGTTGCCCTTCAGCGTTTCACACGCTTTTTTAATGGCTTCGGGATGCAACGTCCGTTCACTGAACCATTTATCAAAGGTAACGTTGAAACTTTCCAAATCTCGCTTAAGAGCCTTCAATTTTTCTTCATAAGCTCGATTTTTGAAAATTTCCAATCGATCCTTTTCATCCATTTGTAAATATTTATCCCCGTCTTGCTCTATAATAGCACGAGCCGTGTCGATAATATCGGCTCCGTGATAGCCGTTTTCGGGAATTTCCGCTTTTTTGCCAAACAATTCCAGATAACGGGCATTGACGGACGCCGCCAAGTTATTCATTTGATTGCCTGCGTCGTTAATATAATATTCGGACTGAACATTATATCCCGCTGCACGCAACAAATTAACCAGAGCACTTCCGTATGCGGCTCCACGCCCGTGCCCTACATGTAAAGGGCCTGTCGGATTGGCACTTACATATTCCACCTGCACCGTATCTTCCGCCCGCAAGGGAGCTTGCCCGTACTGCTTTCCTTGTTCCAGAATATGGCACAACGTATCGTAAATGATATCGTGCTTTAAGAAAAAGTTAATGAACCCCGCTCCGGCAACTTCAGCTTTTTCCAACCACGGAGCGTCCAAGTGTTTCAAAAGTATGTCAGCAATCATACGCGGTGACTTATGAGCTATTCGAGCCGATTGCATGGCAATATTGGTCGCAAAATCGCCGAACTCTTTTTGCGGCGGCACTTCCAGGAGGACATCGGGATATTCGCCGTCCGGCAAATCTCCTGCCGACACGGCTGCTGCCAATGCCGCTTTAATTCCTTGTATTACCGTTTCCTTCATATCCATTACGCCCGATCCTCCCGAATCTCCATAAATAATTGGTTATATGTAGACGTCAATTCGCCTAATAAAACATCGTATGCTAAATATATCCTGCCGATACCGTCAACCATATCGACTTTGATTTCATAGGTTTTCATACTTACTTCAATATCTCCGAAAGGCGTCTCATACAAGGATTTTTTTACCTTGCCGACAGCATATTCCTGTTTTTGCCGAATCTTTCCGAGACGCAATAAGATGAGCGTCCCGTCGGTTTGCAACTTAATCACCGTCGTAACGCCCTCCATGCCGGTAATTTCGCTTTCTTTATAGACGAAATATCGGGCTCCATGTTTTTCGTAGTATTTACCCGCCGAAACGAGTTCCGACTTAACTTCCTTGCCGTCCATATCCCGCTGGATACTGACAACGCTGACCAACACTCGCTTCAATCGGACTCAACTCTCCCTATGATAATCTAATGTTACTATTATATACTACTTAACTCGAAAAATAAACTTTCTTTTACGGGTTTTCCACCAACCACGGCCAATACCGTTTCGGCATATTTTGTTTACGCAACTCTTCGTTACGTCTCGAATCGATGGCTACGGTCTTATAAAAAGTTTTCCACAAAGATGAAAAAGCTCTTTCTTTTTCCGATAAGTCGGCTGATGAATATATTCGCCCGTCAATATGAACGAGAAGGGCCTTGCCGTTTTCATAAAAAACGCCCTCATGCCTATTTACATCGTGAATAACCCAACGTTCCTTCGGTAGTCGTGCAGCAAAATGCGATGCCAGCAGAGGTACTATATTACACACCGGATTAGCAGGTGCATACAACATTCCGTCGGAAAACTCGCGAAAGCGCAAGAGCCCTGATAAGGCGTGACGTTCATTAGCTGTCTTTCGCGCCATATTGCGAACACGCCATAAGGCCGCCTCTTGAAGTCGTCTATAAAAGTCATGTTTCAATATAAAGGCACGGCGAATATACGTTGTCAATGACGCTTCCTTTCCCTTTATATCGGACAAAAATCCATAATATAAATAATATACCGCTTTTTCACCACATTGATTTTTCAGACCTGTTAAAACACGACCTGCTTTATCCGCTTCTGTCGGTATGTATTTACAATCTCCGAAAAGAGAGGTCTCCGCACTCTCCCCAATAGTACCGACACTGGTAATGCCGTCCGCATATGCCGCAAAAATTGCGGACATAAACCCGAAAAAGGTCCCGTCATATGTATAGTTCATCTGCCACCTCTAAAAAAGGGATGTAGGCGCATAAGACGCCTGTCTTTCCTGAAGACGCAAGGTGCGATCGATATTTTGTAAGTTATACGATCCGCCGAAATACTTTCCTTTGCAAGTAATAAAGTATTTTGCCCGCTTCATGACAATCCCCAACCGTTTTACCGTATCAAAAGATAAGTATGCACTACGACGAGCCGCACAAATGCGGCGTGCCGAAAGGACTCCTATGCCCGGCACGCGCAGAAGCATTTCATATGATGCCTTATTGATTTCTACAGGAAAGACTTCGGGATGGCGCAGAGCCCAACAAGCCTTCGGATCCAGATACAAATCAAAATCGGGATTGTCTTCCGAAAGAATTTCATCGGCTTTAAACCCATAAAAGCGTAGCAACCAATCGGCCTGATACAACCGATGCTCTCGTTTAAGAGGCGGTTCCGTCACTGTCGGCAGACGCGTATCCGCAACGACAGGCACGTAAGCCGAATAATAGACACGTTTTAAATGGATGTGTTTATATAAGGACTCCGCAAGTCGCAAAATATGTCGATCCCGCTCCTTTGTTGCCCCGACAATCATCTGGGTCGTCTGCCCTGCAGGCAAAAACATACCGGCCTTACGGCTCTTTTTTCTCTCATAACGATTGATCGTAATCCCGTCGGCTAAAGAGTTCATGGGCTTTAAAATACCGCTTTTTGTCTTATGAGGAGCCAGTAACTTTAGGCCCGTTTCGGACGGCAACTCAATGTTCACACTCATCCGATCCGCATAAAAAGCTAAGCGTTGAACAAGGGCTTCATCCGTCCCGGGTATTCCCTTCATATGAATATAGCCGTTAAACTTATATTCTTCTCGCAACAGTCTTGCCGTTTCAATAAGAAGTTCCGTCGTATAGTCGGGGGACTTGTAAATACCGGAGCTCAAAAACAACCCTTCAATATAATTACGCCTGTAAAACTCAATCGTTAAATCGGCAATTTCACGCGGCGTCATAAGGGCTCGTCGTATATCATTCCCTACACGATTGACACAGTACGCACAATCATATATGCACCGATTAGTCATCAATATTTTTAAAAGAGAAATGCAACGACCGTCAGCCGACCATGAATGGCAAATACCGCATGACTCGGCAGCACCGATACCGCTTGCTGTATTCTTGCGCGAGCTTCCGGACGACGAACAGGATGCATCATACTTAGCCGCATCTGTAAGTATTTTCAATTTTTTGGACATTGCTTCTCCCAACATACAATCTCCTCCCCCCATCAGAATATCACAGCCTTGCCTATTTATCAAACATTTGTTCGCTATTTATGACGAAAATAATCCCCCGCATTTCTACGAGGGATTTATTGTCCTATACCGCTGTTTTATTTTCTTCTATAATCGTACCGGTCTTTAAATCGACTCTTTCCAACCACTTTAAGTCATACGGCTCATATACAACTTTCTCGTAAGCCGTCACATCGAGAAGAGTTCCGTCCCAATCGCTGTGAATTTCACCGGTTTGCTTAATTAAGATATCATATAAAATATTATACGTAACGCCGTCCTTCTCGTCTTTTTCAACGATAGTACTGTACGGCAACGTTTTATGATAAGTCAAAGGCAACCCTTTGTAATCAAAATGGAAGCCGCAACGCATGCGACAACCGTCCAACCCTCGATAGTCGGCAATTTTTTTCAAATCGCCCAAAATCTTGTCATGTTCAGTCTCATATAAGTTTTCCGGAGTCGTTTCCGTATAGTCGAAGCGAAACTGTATAGACGCTCCCGGAATAAGGCGGAATCGTTCCAGGTAAGGAATCATATCCTGCTTCGGATAGTCTTTATATAAAACACAATTGATGCGGAAAGGTACTGCTAAGCGTTTCAGTAAGCCGTCATTGGACTCGACTACATAGTGTTGCATATGTCTGGACACGTTAATGCACGTAATCTTATCCTTATTTTTTTCCGTAAATCTCACAATGTCATCTTCCGTCTGAAACTTCGATACAGGTAAGGTCGTATTTATATATACCTTATGAGTTTTCGGAATTTCATCCAACATTTGTTGCAATACGTTCAAATCCGCAAAGGGTTCTCCCCCCGTAAAGACAAAGTCACAATAAGGGGTAATGGCATCCATACGACGGATGCTCTCACAAATTTTATCTGCCGAAAATCCTTCAGGATTTTCATATTCCGCTTTATTTATACAAAACGGGCAATTATTCAAGCAATTATACGGGACGAATACGGTTACGGTCGCACCGCCTTCACGCGTCTTGTACGGATGTATTTCCGTCCGTTTCCCCGCTAAATAGTTCGACTGTGCTGTCATAAATCTCTCCTCACGGCAATCGTCGTATTAATTTTAAATTTTAATCAATATCCGGCTATTTATCCATTATGCCGATTAATCAGACAATTGCGTTATACTACAGTATACCCATTCTAGCATATATTTTCTCTGTCGCAAAGAGACGTATCTTACAAATTTAATCACGTCTTACTTGCAAAGTGAATAATAAAAAAGCGACCTTCGTCAGGTCGCCTTTATACAGTCAAAATTCATTTATTTCTATTATTTAAACAGCTTCATACAATGAATGACTCATACCTACCAACAAGTCAAAACATTCCAGAGTATTAAGCCATCCTTCAGGAATGGCTCCGGCACCGTAAATTGTCCCTGCCAAACTGCCGCAAACAGTCCCGCATGAATTGCTGTCATCGTCATGATTACACGACATAATAACGGCATGACGCAACGAATCGGTCTTTAAAATGCAGTAAACGGCAACCGCTAAAATGCCGGCAGCGTGCTTACTATCGGTCAACCTTTTGATACTGTCGACAGGAACCCTGTCCGACTCTGCCTCCGTTACGGCCATGCGCAACCGTTCTGCAGTCAATTCTCCGCCCGCTTCATTTTCAGCTTTCGTAATTACTTGAGGCAAAGCTTCATGCAAAGACATCCCCTTACTAAGTAAGGCAATGAGCAGGCAATAGGATCCCGTCGTCACGACGGCTTCCGACCCGCCGTGTGTTAAAAAAGCCGTTTCACAACCGACATGAAAGGCTTCTTCCGGACGTTCACTGTAAAACAAGCCTACCGGAGCCGCCCGCTTCACGGCTCCTCCGCTTTTACTGCTATTGGGTACTTCGTGAGCGGCAAAAGATATCCCCATGGCCAAAGACTGCAGGCAGGTTTTTCCCGGCGCCCGTCGAACATATAATGACGCTGTATCCATAAGATCATATCCCCACTTATCCTCATGGGGTTGCCGTAACATCCACGCCTTTTGTTCAGGCTTAACGATACGTTCCGTCTGCGTATAATACCAGCGCATATAGGAGCGAAAAACTCTGTCTACCGAATCAACCCCGTCTTCAGCCGCCCATAACAAGCCGTCAGCCGTAAACAAAGTCAGTTGTGTATCATCGGAAATAACCGCCTTATTGCCGTCTTTCTTTGATTTTAAAATCGTACGAAGTCCGTGCGGTCCGTATTTACGTCGGATAGCATTCAAACTGTCGAATTCAATGACATATCCCAGTGCATCGCCGGTCGCACCGCCAAGCATACATCCCTTAAACCGTTCCAATTTGTCCATACGCTTCCCTCCGTCCGCAACAGCAACAAAAAAGATGTACCGCCAAGATAAGGCGGCACCAGCTAGGGAATACTTCTCTTGTTTTATCTGATTCGATTATATCAAAGGCCCTTTTCCATTTGCAATAAACTTGCCAACTCCGTATATTACCACAAAAAAAGGAGCGTATCATGACAATTTTCAATGATACGCTCAGCACATATTACAAATAATTATTCACTTATATGCTTTTTCCATGCTTCTCGAACAGAGGTATAAAAATAAAGTATATAGGAAAATACAACGCCGATCATGGCCTGTAATATTTCGAAGGGCAATTTAATAAGTGAGTATTCAGGCGTGCTGTAGATGTAAGCTCTTCCCAAAGAATAGCCTATAACCATAATCACCGCGCCTACAAGCAAAGCCCCTATGACGCGCCCTTTAGAGCGCTTTTCTTCTCCGCCGGCAATAAGCACGGCAATCATACCGGCCTGAAGACCATGTGTAACTAACGACACGAACATGGGCGCCGGATAAAAGAAAAAGTCGCCCAGAAAAGCACCGATACCGCCGACAAAGAAAGCCTCTTTCGGTGTGAATAACAGGGCAGCCAAACAGATAACAATATCGTTAATATACAGGTGTCCTCCCGGGACGGGAATACCGAACGAGCTTAGAGCAATATTCATAGCCATAAAAAGAGCGGCCATAGTTAACCTTCTTGTAGCTGTATGGGTCATTGTTCCCGCTGTTCCTTGTTTCTGCATCATTACATCACCTCATAAGTATATTTGACATTATTATACAGCGATTCTGACTATATGAATATATACAGAAAGACATAATATACAACAGGACAGTTTGTATAATGAAAATAAAAGCAGCCTTACAAATCGCTTCCGATTTATAAGGCTGCTTTATGTAAAATCTTATCTTAACTTACCTTTTCCCGGTCCGAGAATTCGGGCACTGTTCAAGACAACTGCCAAGGTCGCCGTATTATGAATAACGGCAGCCCAGAGAGGACTGATTTTCCCCAAAGCTCCGAGAAGCATAGCTGTCGAGTTAACGAGAATGGTAGCCGTAAAGTTTTGATTAATTACTTCCATTGTCCGCTGCCCGATTTGTAAGGCGTTAAACAACTTGCCCGGGTCTTCCGAACGAATCGTAATAGCTGCCGATTCAGCGGCAATATCCGTCTTTTGACCGCCCAAGCTGACACCGATATCAGCAAAAGCCAACGCCGGTGCATCATTTATACCGTCGCCTACCATCATGACATTGCCTCGTTTTTGCAATTCCATAACATAGTTGGCTTTATCTTCCGGCAAAATTTCAGCATGATACCCGTCAATATCCATAGCATGAGCTACGTCTGCAGCCACTTCCTTAGAATCACCCGTTAACATAACGACTTCGTCAACGCCGATACGTCGCATACGATTCAAAGTCTTTTTCATACCCGGACGAACGGGATCCTGAATGGTTAAAAAGCCCATGTATTCCCCGTCTTTAGCTACGAAGAGAATGTTCTTACCCCACGTTTTGTCAACAACTGCCGGTACGCCTGTTACCCCTTCTTCATCCATAAAGCGGCGCGAACCTACGAGAATATCACCGCCGGAAAATTCTTCAAAGGGAGGAACGGTAGCCTTCATACCGCGTGCCACAACCGTTTCAGATGAGTCATGCGGCGGCGTCTGCCAATCGTTATCCTTTACATACTTCTGGATAGCTACCGCCAAAGGATGGACAGAGTGCATCTCTGCAGATGCAGCAGACAAGATGATTTCCTTTTTCGAAACACCTTCACGTGTTTCAATATGAGAAATTTGAGGTACACCGATAGTAATGGTACCCGTCTTATCAAGGACTACCGTATCGACATTGGAAAGGTTTTCAATATAATTACCGCCTTTAATGAGGATCCCTTGCTTAGCCGCTACCCCGATAGCTGCGGAAATAGCCGTTGCCGTCGATAGCTTCAGGCCGCAAGAGAAATCGATAAAGAGCAGGTTCAGGACACGTTGCCAATCTTTCGTAGCCCCGTAAATAATAGCGGCACCGATAAAGGAAACGGGTACGAGCATGTTTGCCATCTTGTCGGCAAAGTTTTGTACGGGTGCACGACGAGTTTGCGCTTCTTCAACCAAGTGAATAATCTGTGCCAAGGACGTATCCTTACCGACTTTTTCAACGGTCATGATCAGGTCACCCGCTTCAATAACCGACCCTGCATAAACGGAAGATCCTTCCTGCTTAATAGCCGGAGCCGATTCACCGGTAATGGAGGCTTGGTTAACAGCCGCATTGCCGCCGATAACCTTACCGTCGACGCAAATCTTTTCACCTAAGTGAACAGCTATACAGTCGCCGGGTTTCAACGAGTCTACAGGAACCTTGCGTTCCCGTCCGTCTTCAACGAGCCAAACATCACGCTGATCCAATTTAAGTAAGCTGGAGATCTGACTACGAGCCTTTTCAGCCGCATATTCAGTCAACATTTCAGCCCCGTTGGAAAGAGCCAGTAAGGTCAAGCTCGATTCAGGCTTACCGGACAAGACGGAAGCAATAACCGCCGTAGCCGTCAATGTGTCCGCATTGGCCTGTTTATCCTCAATAATGCCGGCAATGCCGTTTTTAATAAAGCGGCGGGCTATGAAAAGGGTAAAGAGACGACGAACAAGCAACATTGAAGCATAGAATTCAGGATTCGTCTTGTTCAAAATGTTCATGGCAATAAAGCCGCCGACGGATAAAATAGCTTCGCGACGATACGCCGATGCATCCAAATCACTTTTTTCTTCTTTCTTTACTCCCCGTTTATCTTCAAACTGACGGATAAATCGGGTAATGGCCCGCATATCAAGTAAGCCCTTGTAATACAGAACAACTTCTTTATCATCAGCCGAGGCTGCCACAACACCGCGAATGCGTCGTAACTGCGCAGCAAGAATCGGACGCATAAGCGTCGGCAAAAATGCGCGCAACGGCACTTTATATGAATTATACATACTTATCCCTACTTTCCGCGTAAAAGTGCTACAGCCCACCACAACATTTGCGGACCCGAAGGCATTTCATCGAGGGTTACCATACGGCGAATACCGCGAACGATGAGAATGAATGAAACAAGGGAGCGCAAATCGAAAAGGCGGTGTGTGCGTTCGTAAATATAATCACTCATAGTTCCCATTACTTCCTGCAACGTATGCTTATATTCCGAAGCAGGCTGTCTGTGCGGCATTTGCGGCCGCATTATCGTCTCTCTTACACAGGGCGACAGAAAAAAGCGTCCTTCCAGGAATACTTCCACGCGTTTAAAAACAGAGTCGTCTTCAGCACAGATAAGAATACCGCCCGTTGTAACATTTACCTGTACAGACGTAATGCCCTTCACTTTTTCCAAACCTTCCTGTAATAAATCGGCAAGACTTGCATTTCCCACAAGAGCCGCTGCACGATACCGTCTCCGACCGGGCAATGCGGATACACAGGCAAAGGCCGGTATTACACAGTTTGTCGAGGGTGCGGTCCGTACATTCTGCGGGGTACTTACAAACCCCCGACCGGGAGTAGCCGCAGACTGAGGCGAGCCGTGTAAAAACGAGTGAACGGCCTTACCGATAGAGGCGCCCAGCATAAATCCGGATACATAGGACACAATTAGGTCCTCCTTTCAACATGGTTCATTATATATTGTTCGACTTCAGCCAATTCCCTATTGGCACGCAGTACATCCGGCTTATAGGTCAACAATACGGATCCTGTAAGCGGATTCACTTCGACCGTTTCGATTTCCTTATACGCCGAAATGTGCTCATACACCTGCCGAACCAAAGACTGGTTATTGATAAGTCGTTTACTTTGTAAACGTATTCTTCCGGGTATATAGGAGCGAACCGATACGGTGCGAATAATAAAATCCCACTTTGAAAAGTGAAACATAGTTGTTCGAACTCCTTTATTATATCATTTTTTCATAAGAAAAGGTATCATTTTTAAAAGAAACTGCCGCCACAAGTGGCGGCAGTTTCTTTAGCCCTATGCCTTAAGCCTGTTCAGCTTCCTGAGCGGCAATAAGATCTTCCAATTCTTCCTTCTGGCGTTGTAATTCAGCCAAGGGTACGTTCGTAGCCACGCTGCCAACTGCCGGTTGCTGAAGTGCGAGAAGCTGCTGTTCTCTTTCAGCCATCAATTTATAACCGAAAACGCCGGCAATAACACCTACGCCCAAGCCAATCCAAAAATCGCTGTTTTGAAACATGTTCGACATCTCCTTTTCCATAACTTATAGCAATTGTTTTTGCCTGTTCTCAATTCTACATTTAGTTTTGAGAATTGTCAAGACACAAACATTACTTTTATTTTTCCGTATTCACTTTATGGGTAACGATATCTCTTAAATACTCGTAAAAATCGCCACCCAACTCTTCATCACGCAAGGCATATTCTACGGTAGCTTGTAAAAAGCCTAACTTATTACCTACATCATATCGCTTGCCTTTAAAGCAATAGGCATATACGGGTTCACGATGAGCCATTTCTTTCAACGCATCGGTCAACTGAATCTCTCCGCCTTTTCCGGGCTGTGTATGCTGCAATGTTTCAAAAATACGGGGAGTAATAATATACCTGCCCAAGACGGCTGTACGGCCGGGGGCCTCATGAAGAGATGGTTTTTCAATCATATCCGTTACACGCAAAAGATTTTCGCTCACTTGAGTGCCTGCCACGATACCGTAAGACGATACTCTTTCAGGGGCCACTTCCTGGCAACCGAGAACCGTAGCGTTTACATCGTTGAATACATCAATCATTTGCTGCAGTGCCGGTTTTTCCCGGTTATAGACGACATCATCTCCGAGCAATACGGCAAAAGGCTCGTTATCAATAAAGGAGCGGGCACACAAAACGGCATCACCGAGACCGCGCATATGTTTTTGTCGAATATAATGGATATTGATTTCCGAAATATCCCGAACCAGCTTTAACAAGTCTTCTTTACCGCTTTGCTCTAAATGCTGCTCCAATCCGGGCGTCGTATCAAAATGATCCTCAATGGCTCTTTTGGCATGTCCGCTGATAATCAAAATTTCTTCAATACCGCTTGCCAAGGCTTCTTCTACGATATACTGAATAGTCGGTTTATCGACAATGGGTAACATTTCTTTCGGCGTCGCCTTGGTAGCCGGCAAAAATCGTGTGCCGAACCCGGCAGCGGGAATAACGGCCTTACGTATTTTTTTCACAATAGCTCCTTTTATTCAAACCAACGACTTAAATCGAATTCTTCTCCGATAATTTCCTTGATATATCCCTGCCCGAGGTACAAACCGAGAAGCGACAAGGTCGAAACGCGTAGCATCGTGCTGTCCCAAATATCACTGATATCCGCCAAAACAGGTGAAATGCCTTCCATGACATCCAAAGCTTCTTCGCCGCTGAAATTCGCCGGGCGCTTGCGTGCCAAACGCAACAATCGATCCTGTGTACCTCGATTTTCTATACCGGCCATACGGAAAAAGCGCGAAGACATGGTTTCGTCGATGAGAGCCAATTTATATAAGGGCGAATTAAAAGACTGTACGACAAATTCTCCGGGCAGGAATTCATCCTGCAAGGCCTTACGTAATTCTTCTTCCGTAAAGCCTCTATAGCGGAACAAGAGCGGATACGAATCTCCCAAAAGAGCCGCAAAGGTCGTACCCTTGGCTTCGACTGCCGTACAATGAAGATAGTCCAATTGCTGATAATAAGGCCGTTCCGTCGGAAAGCGATCGACAATGGGCAGCACATATTTTTCCATATACTGTCCGAACGTTTCCTTATCAACATTATGCGTGTTTCTCGAATAAAGAAACAGCAATAAAAGAGCCAAAATCCGATAGTGAGGCCGCGACAAAGAGGGCATAACCTTCAGTGCGTCCGTAGCCACAAGGTGACGCGTCGATGTTTCGGGACAACGAACCACATCGGCAAAGGCACGGGTTACAACGGCTTCCACAAAAGACTCGGGGTGAGCCGTATAAGTTTTTTGTACCTGCCGTAATGCATCCTGAACCGCAAAAGAAGAAAGCACCTTTTCGCGTTCGTCATCAAGAGTAGCACCTACGGAGCGAAAAGCGGCATCCGTAATATATTGAACTTGCTTCTTCAAATCCGTACGAACAATAGTATATTGCTTTAAGAAATGTTCCGTACACCGGGAAATGACAGGGGACTCTGCCAAATCACCTCGACGCCACGGCTGTTCCTCCGCTTTATCGTTTTCCTGCACCTTTACTGACGGTACAACCCTTTCCTCAGTCGTTTCCTGCTGAACCGGTGCTTCAGGTGTTTCACCTTTCCTTAACACTTCCGACAAAACGGGAACGGGTTGAGTCGCATCTAATACAACTGCATCTTCCGCCTCTTCCCGAGGTTTTACTTTATCGGCTTCTTTAGCCGCTAAATCGGCAGCCACGACAGCGGCAATATCAGCTAATGATTGACGCCCCGTTTTTTCCTCTTTTTCGGATCCCGCGTCTTGAGCTGCCCGAGCTTTTTGTATAGCCGCTTTTACTTCTTCACGTTTAAGAACTCGAGTGTTTTCGGCATTATCCGCTTCCTGTCGATGTTTCTCACTGTACAGTACTTCTCCGTCAACCCCGACGATACGACCGTCTTTCGTTAAATAACCGGGCGTAGTCTTTGTTTCCTTACGATGTACCTGTACAGATTTAGACTCACTCCGAACAGTTCCAGGCTCTTGCCCAGCAGGCGTATACTGTCCTTTCTTTCCTTCTCCTGCAGAGTGATGAGACGGCGCATAGTGCCGTTCTTTTAAGACAGGGGGCTCTTCACAATGTTCCTTCTTTTTATCATCCCCTGAATAGACAAGGTAACATACGGCAAAAAACACAATAATCGTGCCGACTACCAAAATATACGGCAGAAATTGACTCATACATCTCCACTCCTCTTTCCGAAATACTGAATACATTCCGTATAATTGTATCACACAGACGCACTCGTTTGTATCTTTTTTTACCGTTAGACAAGGCAAAAAGCATATTCTATAATAAAAAATAAGTTTTCGTAATTGGCAGGAGGCATAAAAATGAAATTTTATAAAGCCGTTCTTTTCGATATGGACGGAACGGTTCTGGATACACTCACCGATTTAACCGATAGCTTGTCCGCAGTCTTTAAGAGTCGCGGTCTTTCCGTCTTGACTCGTGAAAAAGTTCGTGCAAACTTAGGCTACGGCTACTCGGGGCTCATGAAAAGTTCGGCTCCCGACGCCTCTGAAGAGGAGCGCGCCCGTATGGCGGAAGACTTTAAGCAAGATTATGCCATACGCTGCCGTCGTCATACCTGTCCTTATGACGGCATTCCCGAAGCCTTACAATACCTGAAGATAAAAGGCTATCGTCTGGCCGTCGTTTCCAATAAGGGGCAAGAAGCCGTAACAACCTTGCATAATAAATTCTTTCGTAACTATGCGGAGTTCTCCCTGGGAGAAACGTCAGCCATACCGAAAAAACCGGCTCCGCAAATGATCCTTGAAGCTCTCCGCCGTTTCAATCTCACGCCGGCCGAAGCCGTCTATGTCGGCGACTCGGAAGTGGATTTTCAAACGGCCCAAAACGCAGGTACCGACATTATCCTTGTTACCTGGGGGTTTCGTGACAAAGATTTCTTAGCTCGTCTGAAACCTACTTTTCTCATTAACCAGCCTTCTGAATTAACTTCCATTTTATAAAGTCAAACACTGACACACACGAAAAACGACACCGACCGCTATACGGTCAGTGTCGTTTTTACTATTACGTCTATAAATACCTTACAGTTCCGAATACATTTCCCCATCCCAAGCTTCCTGATAGGTCGAATCAATGACTAATTCGCTTCGCCGCACCTTATCGAGCATCTTGGCACGAGCCACAGTAACAACATCATCACTGTGTTTACCGCCATGCCAAGCAAAGCGTGACTTACCAAGCGTATACCTGAGCATTACATAAATGCCGTTCAAGCTGTCATGACCTGTTTGACGAAAGTCGAAACCGCCTCCGCCGTTATCTGCAAAAACCCCCTTCGGGTCGCCGGATCCGGTTTGGAAACCTATATCCATAGTAAGATGCGGCGTCAGGTTCATTTCGGCCCCTACTTTAAAACCGCGGGTTGCACGCTTTCCCGAAATAGTCCCGCCCAATCCGGGTCGCACTGCCGGGTGGGAGCTCCGCCAATAATACCCGTCTATATAGGCTCGCAACCAACGAGCATTTTTAAATGTACGGGCATACTCAAAATCGATACCGCCGAGAGCTCTGTCATAAGTCCTCGAATCATAACGGATAACACCGCCCGAGATTCCTCCGAGACTGCCGTCAGGATTCCTTAGCCGCAGATAATCTGCATAGTAATTGCCGCTAAAATTTCCCAGATATCCGTTCACCTTAATATCATTTTTCTTGCCGCCCAGACCCTGGTATACATTGATACGAAACTCATTATACCCCGTCACGTACTCCGCACCGGCACTCACACGATTATAGCCGCCCGTAAAGGCATGGTCATAGAAAGCATTGGCACCCCAGAAAGCGTTTTCATCCTTACTGAGACGACGATAGCCGACGCCTATATTGGCCGTCGTTCCGACAGACTCGACACGACCCGAAAAAACGGGATGTAAATACCCGTAACCGGTCCGAGGGTTCATAACCCAGCGACCTCCCGTTAAAGACACGGTTTTTATCTTTTCGCCGTTACGTCCCGCCCCGCCTTGTACAAAGACGACACTTCTCGAATTTTCATCATAGTGCGTCACCGGATGGAGAGTTTCTACATAAAACTTAGCGTTCACATCCGTCCCCGATGCATTATTCACGTGTGAGGAAAGATACGCAGGATGAGAGGTCTCTACATTAGGAGACCCTTCACCATAACCGGCCTGAGATTTATAGCTTTGTGCACCTATGACGATATCCGTACGGTCCCGCCACGTAGAGCGAACGGCTTCTCGCCGTGCTTCTTCTTGTGACATACTCTGTGCTGCCTGAACCTCCGCATCGGCGGCCAGAGCCGTAACAGTAGTTGCCCCGATCAAGCCGCCCAAGAGCAGATACTTTAGTGCAAAATGTTTTCTCATTTATTTACCTCATATTCTATAAATGATCTATAGGTGCCAAGTAGAAATATTCTATATCATACATAGACTCAACAACCATATCTTGACGCCGTACCTTGTCAAGCATCTTGGCCCGAGCCGTCGTAATAATATCATCACTGTGTTTCCCGCCCCAATAAGCAAAGCGTGAAGCTCCCAAGGTATATTTAACAACTCCATACATACCCTTAGAAGCGTGATTGCCGCTGTTATACCCTATATCCAGAGAGATATGAGGTGTCAGTTGTAATTCCGCACCGACTTTAAGTCCCTTATAGTGAGTGTTTTTTCTCGATAAAAACAAGGGAACGGTCCAATGTCCGGGACGCCCGTAACGATATTCCTGTTCATGATTAAAACTACCGCCGCGCCAATAATACCCGTTAACATAAGCTCGTGCCCAGCGTGCATTTTTAAAGTCTCTTACATAGGCAATATCATAGCCACCGAGAGCCTTATCCAAAGTATAGGTAGTATAGTTTTCTCCAGGAATTATGCCGTAATAGTTGCCGTCCGCCGCCCTCGGAGGAAGCCCTTCGGGATATAACCGCGCCGGAGGTGCCGTACCGCCGCGACCTTTAACGAGGCCTCCTTGCGACAGCCCTTTATAGGCATTGGCATATAAAGTATTAAATCCGTTTACATATTCTACACCGGCACTGATACGATGATACCCACCGCTGAAAGCATGGTCATAAAAAGCATTTACACCTATATAGGCATGTTCATGTGCACTAAGTCTACGATACCCCACGCCGATCGAGGCCGTGTTTCCCAACGTTTTCGACGAGTCCTCATCAACATTTATGGCTTTAAAGGACAGTCCGACAGGTGTGGTTACCTTTTCGGGAAGAAAATAGCCTCGCAGACCGTAAGATCTGATTTTTTCACCGCTACGACCGATGCGCCCTTGTACAAATACAACACTTTTGGCATTTTCATCATAGTGAGTGATCGGTTGCAAGGTTTCTACATAGGCCTTCGTCAAATTCCCGTAATCCTTTTTTTGACGCTAGAACTGATTGTGGTCATCTGTAGGAAAAAGGCTTTCATGTCCTTCAGATGAGCTTCCCGTCTGGACCCCTACCGCTATATCCGTACGATCCTTCCACGTAGAATGAACGGCTTGTGCTCGAGTTTCACGCGGAGCCGCAGCTGCTATACCTGATTGTACATCGGCATCAACAGCCCTCGCCGTAATGGTTCCCGTACAAAGCAAGGTACCTAGGATCAAGCCATTTAATAGTAACGATCTATTCATTAATAATAGCTCCCATCTTTTTGAAATTTATGCGAATAACATCTTTTATTATCAATTCCATTATAGAATTACGTCAAAATATAGTCAATATAGATACAAATTACCGGTTGCCGATATATATTAAGAACTGCATTGTATGTATAGGAATATACTTCATAAGCTAAACAGGGGACTGTAAGAGGTACACATAACGAATGTACAGCTCTTACAATCCCCTGTATCCATAAAAATACCGAGACGGTACGTTAGAGAACGTTTCCTTCTCGGTATAAAGGTGCACATAAGTCCACCCCGTAAAGTCTTATTCCGCTGCCGTATTATTTACGACTTGCTTGCCCTTATAGAAACCGCAAGTAGGGCATACGTGATGAGGCATAACTGCTTCATGACACTGCGGGCATTCTACAAATCCCGGAGCCGTCAATTTCCAGTTAGCGCGACGACGTTTCTGGCGTGTTTGGGACAATCTGTTCTTCGGTACTGCCATTATCTGCACCTCCTTAAAATCTTGATACGAATGTCAGTACTTACGACTTTAACCAATCGCTAAGCACTGCTAATCTCGGGTCTATCCTGTCGGTAGGACAACTGCAAGCACCTTCATTGAGGTTTGCCCCGCATTGAGGGCAAAGGCCTGCACAATCAGGCCGACACAAGACCTTCATAGGCTCGCTCAGGATCAAGAGCTCTCTAATCGTCTCCGTCAAATCGATGTACTCTCCGTTATATGGATTGACATCTTCGGGAAGCTGTGCTTCCGTACCATAGACTTCAGACAGTGCTGCATCGCGTTCCGCTTCAACAGGCGCCAGGCAAGACGCACACTCGTATATACCGCGAGTATGAATAACACCTTCAACAATCAGATGACTCCCGTCGAACCAATATTCTCCTTCTACAGAGATATCGTTATCTTTCCACGGCATGTCATCTATATCGCCCAGTTTTGAAGCAGGTTGTACAAAAGAAAAGGAAGAATGCTTCCCTTCCTCTTTACGTGCATTTTCGACTTGAATCCTCATCTTCTCTACCTCGACTATATTATTATAGCGACGGCCCTATTCTTTGTCAAATAGATTCACAGGCCGTCCCTTCTTCACCTATAAATTCACGCAATATCGATTTTTTCGGCACGACTTCAACAGAAAGCGGCAGGAAGTGTGTCAACACCTCGCAAAGTCGTCGTGCTTCCAAATAGTACGAGCTGTCTCGGCCTACGGTAGCCAGTAATGCCTCGGCCTGAGGCTTCATAACAGCCCACTCATAAAGTAAGGACGTATCGAAGAGAGCATCCGCATCTTGTCTATACGGATAAATATTTATGTCTTCTCCTCGTCGTACCCCGTCCCATGCTTCCAATGTCACTTCCGGATTTCTCCCGCGTGTACGGTTATCTCGGATCAGCCTTCTAATGATACGTGTATCCGATGTTGATATGCGGTTCAGCTCATCTACAGGTAACTGCGTCCAAACCCCTACGGAAACTTTGTATTGCCTTTCTCTCGACACATATCGAACGAGTTTATCATTCAAAGCGTGCAGACCTTCGACGATCAATATACCGTCTCGAGAAAGGGTTGTCTTTTTCGTGTCGTAATAACGTTTACCCGTAATGAAGTCAAAATGCGGCAGACATACGCTCTCACCTTGCAATAAACGTTCCGCTTGACTGTTGAATAAATCGACATCCACGGCTTGTAAGGATTCAAAATCATACGAACCGTCCTCATTTTTCGGCGTATCTTCCCTATTTACAAAGTAATCATCCAGCGACAGGGACAATAAGTTCACATCTTTTTCATAGAGGCATGCGGCCAGCCTTTTTCCGAAGGTCGTCTTTCCGGACGATGTCGGTCCGGCAATCAAAACCGTACGGACGATAGGCAGCCTGTTTCTTATACTATTCGCCAAGCTTTCAAAGCGCGCGGACACATTCGCCTCGCACTTGTCAATTAATGTTTGAACGGAGCCGTCACGTATATGGCGATTCAAGTCGGATACAAACCGGCAATCCAGCTTACGATAAAATTTTCTTACATCCGTAAAAAGAGAAACCATGCCCGGCACGTCTTCAACCGGGGCAAGCTCCGTAGGACAGTATATCTGAGGTATTTCCAAAACAAACCCTTTTCCCCGGGCTCGCACCTTAACGGCACGTATATATCCGGCATGGGGTACTAATGGTCCGTCAAAGAACTTAGAGATACTTCCGCACTTATATAAGGTTCCCGAGTCCCTCACCTGCACGACAAGCATCGGTTCTTTTCGTTCCACAAATTCATTCATCTTTTTCTGAATGCGCTCGATAAGCTCTTCCGTCATCTCGGGAGTACCGTGAATAATCCCGTATAATCCCTTACTCAAAGGATAGAACACGTCAACTTCTCCGCCCTTACAAACTTCATCTGTAGCAGCCGCTAAAAGCATCAAACACGAACGAACCAAAATTTTATTGCCCGTCGGCGTTGCGGCATATACGGGCAAGGCATCCGGCTCCTTGCCCGTCGCTTCACGCAGGCTGATAAAGCGACTGCCGCAATAAAGGCCGACAATTTCATTTTCTTCACTTCGAACCATTTTTCTCCTCCAGTCTCCTGTTAAACGCTTACTTTTATTTCGTGATATAATAAGATATTATTCTATTGATATGAGTATATGCGAAAGAAGGACTCCTATGAAACCACGCGATGCCGTTTTATTTGACATACGTACAATCGCGGCCTTATTGGCACTGATTTTTTCTCTTGCCGCCCTTATCTCTTCTTATCATTATATTTATAAAAACACTCCTGATTATGCGTTTAATCGAATTATAACATCAGCCGATGCGAAAGATAAGTCCGCTTTTTTCAAAGCCGTCAACGATAAGGCCTTGGCCTTTTCCATATATGATAATGCGGCTCAAAGACGGGACGGAAACACTGTCTCTGCCATTTTAAAAGTTACGGGGCTGTCGAGCCGCGAGTCTTTTGCCGAAGACCTTCATACTTTACTGTCTGACGGCATTGACGGAAATGTACCGGCAAACTCGGACAGCCTAAAGTCTGATGATTTGAAGGATACATTGCGTAACTTCGGCTTCATAATTCCCGTTACCGGTTGGCACTATGACTCACATGATTTCAGCAATGCCGTCGACGATTCAACAGCCTTGTTAACCGTATACTGGTATAACGATACGTTACAGGCCTCCATCCCCTGTACCCTTATCATGAAACGAATAAACGGGACTTGGACGGTTGCGGATTTAGATGACAGCACAGCTTTTTTATCATGCATCCACGACGCTTCCATGAACGCCTTGGCCCTCTCCAACGATGATGTGAGCAAACGCATGGAAAGGTACGTGCATATTGAAAACATACAGTCATCTCTGGTAACAGATGACAATGACAATACTTTTTTACGGCTCGATTACACCCCCGTATACCCGCAGGGAACCTCCGACATAGAATCGATTGTCTGTGACTTCACATTAAAACGTACACAAGATGCCGCCGTTTTATATACGACCCGCCTACACGTACCGCTTTATAAAAGCGGCACGTCTCTCACAGCCCGTTTCCCTTTAAACGGTTTAATCCCGTCTCAAAAAACACTAAGAGACCTCCCGTCTTTAGATAATACATCCACTGTCCTTCAACCTGTATCCATTCAATTGAAAAACGGGACGGTTCTTTCTTTAAAAGATACCCTTTAAATTTCAGGAGTGCTTTTAATGACTGCTTTTCTTACAGCCTTTCTCATGGTTTTTCTCGCCGAACTGGGTGATAAAACCCAGCTTCTCGTCATGGCCTTTGCCGCTAAGTATCGTTGGCAAACGGTTATGTTGGCGGTCCTCATCGCTACTGTCGCCAATCATCTCGTCGCCATTATCATCGGTATTTATGTCAATACGGTAATCAACATGGATTACATTCATTTAGCAGCAGCGGCAACCTTCTTTATTTTCGGTATAGGCACGCTCATCAGTAATGACAGGGAAGAAAAATTGAAAGATAAAAGGATGCTTATCAATCCCTTTTGGACTGTCGCTGTTGCCTTCTTTCTAGCTGAAACGGGAGACAAAACTCAATTAGCAACCATTGCCATGGCTGCTCGCTTCGGCGAATGGCTTCCGCTATTAATCGGTACGACAGCAGGCATGATTGCCGCCGACGGACTGGGCGTACTGGCCGGCACGGTCATTAACCACTATGTGTCACAAAAACGAATTCAGATGTTCTCGGCCATTTTCTTCCTTATTTGCGGATTCACGGAACTGGTTGTCGTTTTTCACGTCTTCGACAATTTCTAAGCCTGGTCTTTAACGGAAAATTTCTGAAAAAATCCGGCTGCTATTGGGGGAACATTAAATAAAAAACGTAACTGAAAGAATTCCCTTTCAGTTACGTTTTTTATTTATATCAGGCAGAACCTATTTTCTGCAAAACTACTTCTCATTCATCTTTTTAACAAGCATAGCGACAGTTTCCTGAAGTTGCTTATTTTGTGCTTCCAATATATCTACCCGTTGTTCAAGTGCATTATATGATGCGGGCGAAATTTTTTGTGATGTATTTTCTTCTCCCAATTTATAGGATACGCCGATATTGGCCATAATATGTTCACTAAAGGTAGCTCCGGCTGTAAAAAGCAGGTTTTCTCTCTTATAATACCCTATTCCCAATGCCAGTGCATTAGCATTTTTGTAATGTCCATAGCCGCCCATCACCTGAAGTCTATTGTCCGGGTCGAACTGTAAGGGATGCAATGCAGCCAACGCCGCAGCTCTCGCGGATCCTTTATCAGCTTCTTTCCCGAGACCGGCAATATGGCTATACAAATTATCTATTTGCCGATTAGCCCCGTAGAGTTGAGACCCGTTGACAGCATCCGTAGAATTTTCACTGACACGACCTGCCGCTACATGCGTAATCGTGCGCTCTTGTCCCGAAGCCCCTACGGAAACAGTGGAAACAGGCACTTTACCGGCATAGCTGACCGTAGTCCCGTCACTGTAGGTATAGTCGGGAGTGCCGACTACATCACTACTTTCAGCTGTCGAATTGTTGCCCAAGACGACCCCGTTTTCCAGAGATGTCGTTACGTTATTCCCTACGACAAAGGTATTATTCGCACTGACATGATTATTATTACCTACACTGTATGAATCGTCTCCCGCAACGGTAGACACATTATAAGTACCTACCCCGAAGGCGCCTGAACGATTTCCCTCTATCTTATTATAAGCACCGACAGCGGCATTATCATCCCCGTTCAGTATAATTCCATGTCCCATACCGTAGTTAAAATTACCGGTTACATTAGAATTCGATCCGATTAATACCGTATTATTTCCCGTACTTCCGCCGGCCTGACCGGCACCGAGCCATACATTTTTATTCCCGGTAGCATTAGCTCCCGCAAAAAAACCGATAGCAATCGTATCGGACAGGGTAGACTTAAACCCTGCGGCAAAATTTCCCAAAAAATTATAATCTCCCTTTCCCTCTACAAAGGTCTTAGCACCCAAGGCAAATTGCCGCCGCCATTCGATCCGTTTAGCGACAGTCGCCCTACGGCAATATTATTTCCCTTTGCATTCGGGTCCCCCGTATGTGTGTAAGGATTGCTGTTTGCAGCACCGGTCTGACCGCCCAGATACACATTATCCGAGTTTGTAAAAGAGGAGCCTTGCAAGCCGATATTATAAGCTACACCACCGCTCGATACGATGGGTGTATCCGCCGCTTGTACCGGACAAGATGCCGATACGGCAAGTATGGTCAGAACCGTCGATAATTGCAATTTAATCATATGATTCATAGTTATTCATCTCCAATTGTATAATATAAGCTGTTTAATGCCTTTTCTTTAATGATTATACATTCTTTTTAGGAATTTGTGAATATTCTATATAAAAATACAACTAAAATACATGACTTTTATATATATTTCTTTCATTATATGTCTAACCTGCATACAAAAAAACGGTGAACAAGCATGCAATTATAGCATTCTTGTTCACCGAGCAAGCGACAATATCGATTTCTTCTTACCCTTCAATAATTTCAATAACCTTCGGCTTAGACTTTTCGCTTTTTGACAGAGAGCGATCAAAATACTTGACACCACCCAACCCGATGCAAAAGGCTACAATAGCACCGACAACTTCCGAACGTACAGCATCTGTTCCGAAAGAACCGCTGACAAAATAACCGATAATCGCACCGGCAGCTGCTAATAATAAGGGCATAACAAAACAAATAAAAGCACCGACTACAATATTCGTGTCGTGAAACTCGAATTTTACATGCTGCCCTTCTTTAGCGTTAACCTTATTAACCGCCGTTACTACAATATCTTTAGCACCTTCACAAGCACCGCAGGCGATGCAATCTGAATGACGCCCTACTTTTACTTCTGCCGATCCGTCCGCAAATACGGATACGACCGTACCTTCTTCAACCTTCATATCAATCACTCCTTTAAGAGATTCTCTCTTGATTTCAGTATACCACTGAGAGGCTTATTAATCAACACCTTTTAGGTGGTGATTAGTTTGCCATAAAACCCGTGGGGCTTTAACTCAGCACCACGGGTTAACATATCAGTCAAAATCTTTAGCTGTAACCTTGACTTCCCACTTCTTTTTAACTTGTTTATACGTAACCGTTCCCACAAAGGAATGTAAATCCCGAACCCAAGTAAAATCACGTTCATTAATATGTCCGTCATCCAAATCCTTGGCAATAGAGAAAATAAACGTATCTCTCGGTGTCAGCACGTACCCTACAGATAGTCCCTTTTGATCGGGATTTTCGATACTGTCGAAACGATAGGGGGTAGTTCCGCTAATATTGTGCCGCTTATACCAAAACGTCGTCCATAAACGATCCGTTACGTTTTGTTTAAGGATAATTCCCCAATAGGGATCCTTGCGGACATTATCGCCGATTTCATACCAGTCCTTGCGATAACCTGCATAGCCTCGGATTTCCGCGCCCTTCCACAAATCAATAGGGTCATGAGTAATTTCCGCGCGCATCCCCTTGTGGGTTCCCTTGCCTACATCACTTTCCTGCCACTTACCGTATTCAGCACTGCCGAAAGCATATATACCTGAATTCCCGAAGTAGAGTCGCGGCGTATAATAGTGAAACTCCGGCCACTTGGTAACCCAAATATGGTCGTCATTATCGTTGTCATTGGAGCTCACTTCTTTTGAATAACCGAATGTAAAGGTGCCTGCCTTCGTATTTTTTTCCAAGGTCAGAGAGGGTTTAAATCCGCTCTTCACGGACACGGCATACCGCGCCTTAACGGCTAAGCTACCGTCTTTACTAAGCGGGAATTCAGCTTTCCCTTTTAAACCCAGACCGTCATCACTATTATATGACGGTTTGGGAAGAAGCGAGAATATCCACTGTCGACTGCCAGACTCTTTGGCAAGAGACGATTCGTAATGTCCATACGTTAAGACGAGGACATGTTTAAACCACAATTTCGTATTTTCAGCTGTCACACGCTTACCCGGATAAATACGAATATCATCGGCCGTCAAATAATAGTCCGGAGTCTTAGCTACGGCGTGAGGAGTCGTAATTAAACCGTGTTTGATATAAACGGACCCGTCCGCCATTTTTGCGCTTTGCCCGCGGAAATAAAGGGCCGATGAATCGCTCGATGTATATCCGGCCACAGTCGCCACCGTGGCCGAATTATCCTTCGTATTATAAACGACTCCGTCTGCCGTAATAACCTGGTCATCATTAATATAGATGGTCGGTCCTTTTGTTTCATATGTACCGGTCTTCATGTTCCCTTCCATATAGGAAGTATGCAGTTCACTCGTACCGCGTTGTACATCCACATTGCCGCGACTTTGTACGTATCCGTCCGAATTCCGCACATACACGGAATCGGAGGACACCTTAGCCGGCATAGGCAACGTATCAAGTTTGGCCATTGCCGCATCTAAGTCGACAGCAAACGCGGTCTGAACCGGGGTATGTAATTTTTCCGTTACAGCCGTTTCCCCTGCGGCATATGATGCAATTCCCACAGGAAGTACAAAGGCCAATACCGTTGCGGTCAGTCGTTTATTCATTCGTGTCACCTTTATATAACCTACTGTTCTGTAGGCGTAATGGTAATAATCGTTTCATCGTTCGCATCGTCAAGGTCTACGGGACGAACATCCGAATTGGCTGCCGTTGTCGTAACTTCCGGTTCAGCCGCTTTTGCAGGTACCGGCGTTTCCGTTTTTTCGGGCACTTCCGCTTGTTCCGGCTTTTGTACAGCACTCGGCTTTTCAACCTGGGGCGATGCCGGTGATTCCGTTACGGTTGTCGCCGGTTCATTAGTGCCGGGAACGACAACACCGCTAGCCGCCATGTCTGCCGTTTCCATCGTATTCGGACCGCCTTCAGATTTAAAGCCTACAACATCCGCATCGTGCTTCGTTTCAGCATACATTGTCGAGCCGGCGGGAATATCTACATTATTGCCCTTAACGAACAAGCCGCCGACCAAGCCGACAGGGCCGAGAATAATGGCTCCGGCAGCGGAAGCCCCGACAGCACCGGCGGTACGCTTGTATTGTTCCTTAGTTTTTTCACCGACAACAAGCTGTACGGGCGAACCGTCAGAAGCATGGACGGAATCATATTCAATTTCTATCTTACCGTCTCTACCGAAGCGTCCGGCTTTACGGGCTTTACTCACCGTCCCTTCGGCTTCCATGCCGCGAGGAATGGCGATGACATCACCGACTTTAATATCTTCGGCAACGGAGAAACGAAGGCGATCACCTTCGGTCAAGTCCTTGGAGTTAATAGGATCTTCATTGGTCATTTCCACAACTGTCCCGGCAGGAATCGTTACCACCTGAGACACGAATTTTCTCTTGCCCAACATGGCGGAACGAAGAGCCGCCACGCGGCTACGCAGGGATCCTGTACCGACCTTACCGCTGATACCTTCTTCCAGCTCTCCTACGCGAGTCGTCAAGGCATCGTTTGTAACCGTACCGGAATATTGGCGCTGCATCATGTTGACTGCTGCCACCATGGACAGATCCGAGCCCGTATTTCCGTACACCTCTTTATATAATTCATCTGTTCTCGAATCAACACTGCCCGAAACGGAGTCAGAACCGTTGAGAACTTTATCGAGAGCGGCAATACGAGTATTCAGTGCACCTGTCTGAGTCGTACCGTATACGGTCGTTTCCACCTTTTCCGCTTTTTCAAGAATCGTATAGTCTGCAGCTCCGACAGTTGCAACTCCGCATAATGCGACAACCGCCAACAGTGCCGATATTTTCTTATTCCACACCATAGTCATTCCTCCTGATTCTATTGCCGTAGGCAATGACATACCATTTCGATAATCAGTTAATATTATAGTAAATAGGTCGGTAAAAATCAACAAGAACGGCTTATTTGCGTCATTACGGATATGAATCTATAATGTAATCAAAACTTAACAGCGAGGTGTTTTTTATGCTGACAGAAGCAATGATTCGCAAGCAAGTTGCAGAAGCTGCTGAAAAGGCTCGACAGACAACGCCCTTGGCAGGTTCCATCACCAATTTCGTAACAGTCGACTTTGTCGCCAATGCGCAATTAGCCGTAGGCGGTTCGGCAGCTATGGTTTACTTACCGGACGAAGCACGCTCGTTAGTACGGCTCGGTTCTTCTTTCTACATCAATGTAGGAACCCTCTTGCCCGTTTATGCCGAATCGGTACCGGCTGCTATGGACGAAGCGGCGGCTACCGACAAGCCCTGGGTTCTCGACCCTGTGGCCCTCGGCATCGGAACCCTGCGTACCGAATTGTTACAACACGCACGCAGTTGCCACCCTGCAGTCATTCGCGGTAACGCCTCGGAAATCATTGCTCTCGCCGACCTTTGGAAATTGTCTCACGGCGGGGGTGCAGGGGTCCGCGGTGTCGATACTACGGATACGGTCGAATCGGCCGAAACAGCGGCTATAGCCTTGGCCCGATATACCAAAGGTGCCGTCGCCGTTTCAGGCAAAAAAGACTTGATTACGGACGGCACTCACGTTCTCACGGCAGAAGGAGGTTCTCCTTTAATGGAAAAAGTCACCGGTTGCGGTTGTTCTTTAGGCGGAGTCATTGCCGTATACGCAGCCGTCACAGATCCTTTTACAGCCGCTTGTTGCGGCACCTTTGCTTATAATCTGGCCGGTGAATCAGCTTCTTCCGCAGCCGACGGCCCGGCTTCTTTTAAATCGGCCTTTATCGATAATTTATACACTTTAACAGATAAACTTGATACAGCGAAATTTTCACTGACGGAGGTATAACGATGAATACATTAATAGCTCTTTGTATTGCTCCTTGCGGCACGGGGGATGAATATGCGGCCGATGTGGCGGAAATCGTTGACATCATTCGTCGCTCAGGTTTAAAAAGCCGTACGAACTCCATGTTTACGGAGATTGAAGGCGAATGGGACGATGTCATGTCCGTTGTTAAAAAAGCTACCTTTCATTTCGCCGAAAAGGGAATTCGCACAGAAGTCATTATGAAAGCCGACATTCGTCCCGGACATACAAACATGATGACACGAAAGGTCGCTGCCGTAGAAGATATTTTAAAGAAATAACTCCGGCACTCAGCTTGACAGAGAAACCGCTCCCAGTGTATACTAAATCAGTCAGCGTATGTGGAGTGGTACTCAAGAGGCTGAAGAGGACGGTTTGCTAAATCGTTAGGGGTCGTAAGGCTTGCGAGAGTTCGAATCTCTCCCACTCCGCCACATGAAATAAGGGATATTGCCGAGGCAATATCCCTTATTTGTTTCAGACCGAGTCGTTTATTTTGTCGTAAACGGCTCGGTCTTTTGTCTATACGCATACACTTTCTCCGACTTCTACATCATGGTCAGCTTCCATAAGTACCTGTCCAACTCTTATAATGAATAAAAGAAGTACCTCTAACGAGGCACTTCTTCACATAACACGACTTGATTTTTTTCATCCGTTTCTTCAAGTTGAACGGACACGGCTTCTCGCAAAGCCGTAGGAACATTTTTCCCTACATAGTCGGCCCTAATAGGAAGTTCTCTATGTCCGCGATCTATCAAAACAGCCAGTTCTATAAACTTCGGACGACCCGCCTCCATGACGGCATTTAAAGCCGAGCGCACAGTTCTGCCGGTAAATAAAACGTCATCGACTAAGACAATCGTCTTGTCGTCGGCATTAAAAGCAGTCTTACCCTTGTCGACGCGACGAATATCCGTTCGTTTTCGATCGTCACGATAAGCGGATATGTCCAAGTCGTAAACGGGAACGACGACTTCCTCTATGGATTCCAATTCACGAGCCAATCTTTGCGCCAAGGGAACACCGCGAGTATGAATCCCGACGAGAATCATCTGTTCCAAACCTTTGTTACGCTCGATAATTTCGTGGGCAATACGCCGTATGGCTCGTTCTATAGCCTTTTCATCCAATAACAAGGTCTTGTATCGCAACATTACACACCTCCGCCGTCAACAGCTTGTACGACAGCCTTAAAATCATCGGGCCAAGGGGCTTCAAAATGCATGGCTTGCTTCGTAATAGGATGCACTAAATCAAGAGCACAGGAATGAAGCGCCTGCCCTTCAATGGGAAAGGCGTCTCTTTTATACCCGTACAGGGGATCATTTACTACGGGATGCCCGATATAAGCCATATGCACACGAATCTGGTGAGTCCGTCCTGTCTCCAAACGACACTGTACCAACGTATAGTTACCGAACCGCTCCAATACAGTAAAATGTGTAATCGCATCTTTGCCGTCCTTCATATTGACGGCCATTTTAACGCGGTCCTTAGGATGTCGTCCCAAGGGTGCATCAATACGCCCCTTTGCTTCCACAATATTACCGTGAACGAGAGCAACATAGGTGCGTCGTGCCGTATGGCTCTTAATCTGTTCCGCCAGGCTTTTATGTGCCGTATCGGTTTTAGCCGCTACCATAAGCCCCGATGTATCTTTGTCCAGTCGATGAACAATGCCGGGACGAATAACACCGTTAATCCCCGACAACTCGCCGCCGCAATGCCATAAAAGTGCATTTACAAGGGTCCCGTTCGGATTTCCCGCCGCCGGATGGACAACCATACCTCGTGCCTTATTAACAATAATAATATCCTTATCTTCATATACAATATCTAAAGGGATATTTTCAGCCTCAACCGTAAGGTCTTCAGCCTCATCCTTTTCAATGACGATTTCGTCACCTTCCGCCACGCGGTAGTTGGCTTTCAGGATGCGGTCACGCATGGAAACCTTCCCGTTCTTTATGAGATTCCCTGCATACGAACGAGATATATCCAAAGCCCTTGCTACATATATATCAACCCGTATTCCCGTATCTTTATCAGTTACGACAGAGGTTATAACTTCCATTTCAACCGCCTTACTCCGAACCGTGGGTCCAGCAATAAATGAGTAATAAAAAGACACCTACTACAATAGCCATATCGGCAATATTAAATACGGGCCATACCCGAAAATCAAAAAAATCCGTTACGGCTCCGAATAAACATCTATCAACTGCATTACCGAAGGCACCGCCTAACAATAGCCCCGTACCGACAGTAACAACCGGCACTTTCGGCAAGTATTTACGAAACACAAAATACAGAAGGAAGAGCCCTATGGCAACGGCAATAAACAGCCATTGTTTATGTTCCAGAAAGCCAAAGGCCGCTCCCTTATTCAAAATATAAGTTATATGAAAAAATCCCGGTATAACCGGAACAGATTGATTCAATATCATGGAATGGGATATTGCATATTTTCCGATTTGGTCTGCCGCTACGACAAGGCAGGCAATGATAAAAACAGACACAGTTATCTCCTTCCTCGACTTACCGGCACAGTCGGCCGGAATGCCTTTATCCTATCACAGACACCGTAAAAAAACAACGAAGACACACAAAAAACCGCTATGCATAACACATAGCGGTTTATATGTATATAGCCTATTATTCAGCAGCGATAGCGCCTGTAGGACAAACGGATTCGCAAGCACCGCAATCGATGCAAGCATCGCCTACAACATACTTCGTTTCGCCTTCAGTAATAG